>Ga0325405_1001112_pt1 | contig 27077 bp, 14 predicted proteins | sample PopdelMetagenome_21_FD_205663 | JGI IMG/M metagenome (GOLD analysis project Ga0325405, IMG submission 205663) | Populus deltoides microbial communities from Bellville, Georgia, United States - Xylem-Control-R2 | ecosystem: Host-associated > Plants > Phyllosphere > Stem > Wood/Secondary xylem...
TTGGGTTATTATTACTTATTTGGGTCAATTGTAAGTGGGCTTAATATAAGTCCACCTAAGGGGGGTCCATTAGGGTTTATTTAAGTTTAGAGTTAGTATAAATAAAGGCATAACCAGACATGTAAGCTAGACAATTCAGATTAATAAAACTTCTTCTTTGCCACACTTTGTGTGTGTTGGTGAGTTAATCTCCCTTCCATGGTTCTCTAAAGAACTGAAAACGACTTATCAAAGAACAACTGTCTTCGTGGCATCATTCTTATACTTCTCGTTCGCGAATCAATATTCGTTGGGTGGGGGTCTCCGTTTCCAATAGTGCTGGTGCCTAGGTAAAAGTTATATTTGTGTTACACTCCTATCAAACCTGATTTACTTGGCTTTCCGGGAATTGGTGTCTTTGCGTGTGGGTTGCGTGACCACGTGATCACGAGGTTCGCATCAAATTGACTCTCGATTCCATTCAAAATTGTTGCTTGATTTTTTCTACATATGAAATCCTTCCAGCTTGTTTTTGTCAAAATATCAATCTTTATTTTATTTTTTTTATTTTGGAATGAAAGAAGATAAATTTGGGGAATAACCCAAGAATGGGTTGTAACACCAATCAAGTTAGATTTATCTTCCTCAACTTAGATTTGTTTTTCCAGACAATACTGAGGCTCTAAAATACTACAATCAAACCTCTCTCATCACATAGAACCCGTGGACACCAAGAAAAAAGCAAGCCCTCTATCTCTTCTTTTTTTAATTAGGGTCTAAAAAATAATACAAATATTTTTTGTTTCAAAAGTGAGTTTTTAAAATTTAAAGGGACTGAAATTGTATAAATCGTATTATTTTTAAAGATGGAGGATCTAAATGTATTTTTCACAAAATCTCTTCCACATCACCCATATTTGATGACTTGTTCATTTTGATTCATCTTCTATAATGTTCATGAGCCAAGCTTGAGCCTTGGTAAAATCAGATGAGTCTGAGCTTAATAACATCAAAACAACTCATTAGGAGTCATATTGTAAATAATGTAGTCTCATCTTTATATGTAACCAATTGCTTAGATAGTTCAATCAAAAAGGAAAAAAACTTCTAATTATTTTTTCATGATCAGATTACTGATGCTTCCTTAATTGATTTGGGAAAAAAGGATAATCATAACCCTAACACACACTTATAAACACACTATTAATTAAGGCCCCGTTTATTTGCTGGAAAGTAGTTTTCTTTTGGAAAGTGGTTTCCTTGAAAAATAAATTTCTGGAAAGTAAATTATTTTTTCATGTTTGGTAGTATCATGGAAAATAAGTTGGAAAATATTTTTCAGTATTTAGATATGTCATAGAAAATGAGCTGGAAAATAAATTGTTAATATTTTTTTCAAGTTTATTAAAATAATAAGGAACAAATCTTACAAATTAAAAAGTTGAATGGGAATAAAATATCAAATAAAAAAGTTTAAAGATGATGAAATTAAGGAAAATTTACAATTTTATAAATTATCTCAAATAAAATAAATATCAATCAAAATAATAGAGATCAAACTAAAAATAAAAAAGTTTAAAGATGATGAAATTAAGAAAAATTTATAATTTTATAAATTATTTCAAATAAAATAAATAACAATAAAAAAGAGTGAAAACCAAATCTGATAGATAAAAAATTCAATTAAGAAAATGATAAGAGAAAAGTAAATAACAATCATACAAATGAGAATCAAAGTTGATATGAAAATCAACTTAAATCAAATTCTATGGGATGAAATTGAAAAAAAAAAGATTCAAAGCAAAATATATAGGAATCAAAAGTTTGGGGACCAAATTTTATATAATCAGCAAATAACATAATATTTTAAAATTTTCACAATTTCTGTAAAGTGTTTTTCATCCAAAATAAAAGAAAAACACTTTTCTATAAACTAAGTCAAATTTTTTTTTAACTGAAAAGTATTTTTTTAATCAACTTTTTTAATAACAAACAAATACAAAAAAAAATTAAATAATTTTTAAAAAACTACTTTTCATTACGCAAACAACCTAATACTTATTATAAACCGAGAAATTGTAGAGGTGCACAATACAGTAAAATAAAGTTGGTGCACGCACAATATATTGTTTCTAACATTCATGACACGTATGTTTATGTTCTTTCAAAAAACAAAAAGAGTATCTGTCCCACATTGCTCAAGTGTATGGTGCTTTAACTATTATAATTGATTGCGTAATATTGTTTGAAAGTAATTATATATGAGAAGAATCTACTTTGAGAATAATATATATATATATATATAAAATGAAGTTCGTGTGCCTTAGTTACATTTTAGCACTAAATGGATGAAGGTAGCAATTTTGTGTTTATGTTAAAAGGAAAATAGAAAAGAAAAACTCATCTAACTTCTATTTTAATATATGAAAACTCATCTTTAAATTTAAATTTATTGAAGGTACTGTAATTATTTTTTAAAATATTTTTTATTTAAAAATATATTAAAATAATATTTTTTTATTTTAAAAAAATTATTTTTAACATCAATACATCAAAATAATCTAAAAATATCAAAAAAAAATATTAATCTAAAAAAATTAAATTCTTTTAAAAAAACTTTTAAAAAACAAAAACGAATAAAATCTAAAAGTTATAACATAACCAAATGACTCCTCGTGCTGACTCCACCCAAATGACTCCTCGTGCTCTTTCAATCAACACCATTTTAAGAATAACAATTATGATGATGTCTAGATAAAATAAAGTTTTTTTACATTTATTGAAGCATGTAAATTTTTATTTATTTTATATTCAATTTTTCATGGTGCTAGAAAATACATTAACAATAAAATAAAGTTAGCTAGTTTGACCTATAAGGTCATGACTATAAATCCAAAGAACTAGCCATCCAGCCAAGACGCCCGCAATATAACGCCGGGAAGTTAGCTAATTTGACCTATAAGGTCCTGACTCTAAATCCAAACAACTAACCATCCAGCCAAGACAAGTTCATTTCTGAATTTCGTAAGCACGCAAGCATAATGAGCTCCTTTAATGATTTTTCCTGTCGTGAGCTTAAGCTAGAACTCTGCTAACGGGCAGTTGATTCTCAGTGAGAACAGAAAAGGAAAACGTTTTTTTACAAAAAAAACAAACATGAGGGGAAGGAGCAGGATTGAAAATCTCATAACAAAATTCTACCATCTTTTCCCTCGAAGAAACCACAGAGAGATGTTCCTTCACATACGTTGGCACCCTACAGGTGACCTATTTTCATAGTTTGAAAAGTTGATGAAATCCTGATACATCTCACAAAGACTTGAGCTGACAAAATAAGAGAGCTTCGGAACAACATATCAATACGTTACTAAACTGTGACATGCCCTCAGTACCGTCTTGTTTTGGAATCACTTTTAGAAAGTGTCAGCCCAGAAAGCTTGTTGACCTCATACAGTAGACCAGCAGAGAACAAGAAACTGCATCAAATACAAGTTGAGTACAGCCATTAGCACACATTTGCAAGACATTTAATGTTAGTTTACCATTAATCATATTGATTAAATGTAATCCACAATTAATTTCATATTTTCATCACTCAGCACGAGCATAATTCTTACCAGATCTGCTGTAGTTATTTAGAATTCAACCCATTCAGCCTTGCAATTCATGTTTTATGGCACATAGCCTACCTTAAATCCTACAGATGAAATTACATACTCATGAATTCTAAACCATATATCGTCATTGCATTTAGGAATCAAGAACATATTAACTTTCAATGCATCTGAATTAAAACCATTTCTAGTCATTAATATGACTATGGTTCATATAATCATTATTGTCTCTTCACTTCTTTCAATATGGTTCATCTAATCATTACTGCCTCTTGCTTCTTTCAATATAGTGATGACTTTGCTTTCTTTGCAATGACTTCATTGATGTTTCTAGTCTATGTTCCTATATTGTGTGGAACAAACTTATGACATTACAGGATGCTCTCAATCCAAAAGATAAACACCCTCAAATTTCCTTGAAAGGTTATTCATGCCCACAAGATACACTACCAGGCCAGTTCAGGTTATGCCAATAGTTGCATGCCTGCATGATCAAATTTTCCAGTCGTTTATCTGAAAAACAACTTGAAAGAAGAAAAGATTGCAGTTCACTGTGGTTCAACTAATTATGCCAACTCTGTTACAAGCCTACTTGTAAATCAGCACGCAAGAAAGTTTCACACAATTTTCTCATCAACAAAGCAAATTATTCCTAAAAATACTCAATGATAAATGCACAGGCACTTTAAACTAGCAAGCTTGCTTTGTTTCACCGAATCCTTATATAGGATACTTCATGGCACAATTGATGCCTAACACAATGGTAGTCCAATGGGTGGTTAAACAAAATAATGACTGATAGATTTTGAGTATTTTTCTCTCAAGCATGTATTGTGAAAAAACATATAGTGAAAAGCAAAATTATATTTACATCTTAACCTTACCATGTAGTGATGCAAACACGATGCACAGTGCCAGCAGCAATTAGAGCAACAGCTTCTGCTAAGATGACTTCAAAAGAAAAACGAAAACATTAGCGGTAGATATATTCATGACCTTTTTAAACAGCAAAGGTGATTGAAAACAAAAGGGAAAAAATAATAAGGCTATCAATGACATGGATACTGATCCCTATAAGGCAACATCAACCTCACTGCGCCTTATGGAGGCGAGTAGCATGCTACTGAGAAGAGAACTGAACAATCAGAATCATGTACATATAATTTATTGAGGCTCAGATCAACAACCTTGTGCCTTCTTCCTTACCTCAAACCAAGCCAAAAATGAGACGGCCTATGTGCTATTAATCAATAGATTAACTTCATCAACTCTTAGTCATTAGATATATATTGAAAGGAACAGGTTAGGATCTACACGGAGTCAGCCAAAATAAAAGGGGAAAAAATGCAAGTTATCAGCAACAGTGATATGTACCAATGACAAATCAGCTGATATCATGTATGAACTGATCCACAGATTTGAAAGAGTAAAACTTGTGATAGGCAGCTTAGGAATATCAGCTCAGAAATATCTTTACCCAAGCAAACGCTATATATATAAAAAGTATTATATCCATTCACCCAAGCCCCTCCTCAGCTCCTCTTTCTGGAAAGAGGGATACAAATAAAAGAAGAAAGCAAGCGAAATCATTGAGACAGACAAGGTGCACTCACCAGCACCCCACCCAGTCTTCATGCCACATGTTTCCTGAAAATTCCCAATTAACTGCAAAACAGTAATAAATAAATAAATAAATTCATAACACCCAAACGGATCATGATAAAAATATAGTAAAAAAACTCACAGTGAGGAGGACAAGAAACAAGAGAGAGCTGATGAATCCGCCAAGGATGGTAAATAACTCGGTGGAAGCCAATTTAGAGCGATACATCTCTTGAAGTGAAAGAATTACTGTGAATAGAAGAAAAGAATATAGCATTGAGCTTCCTGCTCCTGACGCCATGCTCTTTGCATTCATAATTATCACACACACAAAAAAAAAAATCATTAGATGAGATTAGAAACAAGATTGTGTATAGACTAATCTATAATTAGTAGTAGATCCAAAAAGGTTAATAATAGATCAGGAGAACCCGAAGCCTTACCTTTAGAAAAGAAACCCTAACCACACCGATCTACGCTATCTGCGTTTACTTTATGTCTCGATCCTCTTTCAAGTTTCAAGAGAGTCTGTGCCTCGAGTCCTCGACTAGAAAAATGCGATCTCCTCAAGCCATCAACGGTGTCGTTTTGGTTTGTTTACTTTTTAAAGTGTTTGTTTTTGTGTTCAAAGTGCTTTAGAAAGTTTTTGATTTTTTTTAAATTAATTTTTTTTTATTTTTCATCATTTTCTTATGTTAAAAATTAATTTAAAAAATAAAAAAAATATTATTTTAATATATTTTCAAGTGAAAAATATTTATTTTATTAAAATTAAAGCTTAAAACCTAACTAAATTAAATGAGAAACTGCAAAACCAATCAAGTTATTAATATAAAATCAAATAAAAACATTTTAATGGATCATCAACAATTCAATCATCTCTAGAAAAAGAGTGTTTTGTTTGATTGTAGTCGGCTAACTAATTTATGAAAAGCTAATTTTAAGGTATTAATTTTCCAATGGAATCCAAGACTATAGTGAATCAAGAGTTTGCAAAGTAGGATTATTTTGATGGAATAAATTTTGTATGTTGGAAAGACAAGATGATGTTCATATTGACTAATTTAAAGATCTCTTATATTTTTGATCCGAATCTGCTTGAAATTCCTACATCTACATCTGAAGACAATGATCAGTTGAGAGCATAGCATAAAAAACGAGATGAAGAAGAATTATTGTGTAGAGGTCACGTCCTCAATAATATGTCAGATTGTCAATATGATCTTTTTACATCCATAAAGTCTCCTAAGAAAATCTGAAAGTCACTAGATTACAAATACAACATGGAAAAACAAGATGTGGACAAATTTCTTATTATGAAATATTTTGAATTTTCATTGATTGATCGTGTTTCTGTTATGGATCGAGTGTATGAGTTATAAGTTCTGATTTTTAAACTTAAAGACTTGAAAGTGAAAGTTCCTGAAGCATTACAAGTACGAGTAATAATTACAAAATTTTCTCTTAGTTATAATGATTATAGGAAGAAGTTATTGCATACCATAGAAGATTTTTTTTCATGAACATATTCCAAAACACTTACAAATTGAAGAGGAAACTAGAATTCATTTAAAGAAATCTACTACAGAATCTGCAACAAAAGTGAATTATGTTGAAGGAAATCTAAACGTTCAAAAGAAGAATGCGGGAAAGAAGATGAAATTTTTTGAGGTAGTAAAGAACTTCAAAAATCCAAGCAACCCAAGCAATTCAAATAAAGGAAAGACCTACTATAATTATGGCAATAAAGGGCACTATAAACGTGAGTGCAAGTTTCAAAAAAAACAAAAACAAAAAGATCCTAGCAATGTTCAGAATTCAAATATTACAAATATGGTTGAACACGAAACTAAGTTGGTTGCAATGCTTTCAAAGCTACATATTGGAATGATTACTGAACTTTATATGGCTGTAAGTATCATATCCATTAACTGGTGGTATGATTCTGGTTCAACCATCCATGCATGCAACAAATAAAAACCATTTCAAAAATTATAAAGTTGCAGAAGGTGGACAAAAAGTTCTAATAAGAAATTATAATGCTGCAAAAGGATGGGAAAAGGAAGTGTTGAACTAAATTTTACTTTTAGAAAGAAATTGTTATTGATTAATGTCTTACATGTACCAAATATAAGGAAAATCTTATATATGTAAATTTGCTTTGTAAGAAGGGTTTTAAGGTTGTTTTACAGTTTGATAAAATCATTATATCCAAAAATGAACTATTTATGGGGAAGGGCTACTTATCTAATGAAATGTTTGAACTCAGTATTAATAATAAAATTAATGTTTTTATTTATATGATTGAGTTATATCTATCTTTATGGCATGATCGTTTGCACATGTTAGTTTTTTATCATTAAAATATATGGCTAAGCATAATTTAATTTCTTATAAAATTAGAGATAAAAGAACATGTGAAATCTGCATTCAAGCAAAGATGACTAAAAAGGCTTTTCCTAAAGTTGAAAGAAATATAAGGTTATTAGAACATGTATATTTTGATATATGTGAATTAAATGGTATTTTAACTAGGGGAGGAAATGGATATTTTGATATATGTTTATTTAATGAAACATAAAGATCATGCTTTTTAAGAATTATAAATTAGAAGTTGAAAACTAAAAGAGGAAGAAAATTAAAATTCTAAGGAGTGATAGAGGTGGTGAGTATTTGTTTTCCATGGGATTTTCTTTATTTTGTGGGAAAAAAATACAATCACATATCAAAATAGTGCACCATATACACCTAACAAAATGGCTTGGTAGAAAAAAACAATAGAACAGTTGTTAATATGCTTAACTCTATGTTAGTGAATGCTAAATTGCCTACTAGTTTATGAAGAGAAGCTTTACTCACTATTACTCACTACTTGTCATATACATGATAGAATTTTTTCTATAAAATTAAAAGTTTCTCCATATGAATTATGGAAGAAAAGAAAAATAAACTTCAATTATCTTAAAGTTTGGGGTTGTCTTACCTTTTATAGAGTTCCAAATTCTAAAATGATAAAATTAGGACCTAAAACTTTAAAATGGAATTTTGTTGGCTATGCTGAAAATTCAAAAGCATATGGAATATTATATTCAAGTTCTAATGTAATCATGGAATCCAGAGATACTGAGTTTATTAAAAATAAATTTCAAACTGATTCCAATTCAATTAGTGAATTAATCAATAATTCTGAAATTGAAATAGAGCTAACAAATAATGCAAGTTTTGATCCAAATTATAGAAATAAATAAAAAACTCAAATTGATCATTTTATTGAACTTAGGAGAAGCCAACATGTTAGGAAAAAAAAGAATTTACATTTGGATTATATATCTTCACAATATATTATTTTTTTAGTTCAAGGCAATAAGTTACCAATCTTATTAATAGTTAAAGATGACTTTAAAACATATAAAAAGACAATGATGTCTTGAGATGTTGTTTTTTAGAAAAAGACAGTTAATGATGAGATTGACTTATTATTATATAACAATACTTGGACTATTGTTAATTTGCATCTAGTTTCCAAGGCAATTGGATGTAAATGAGTTTTCAAAAGAAAATATAATAGTGATGGATCAACTCAAACTTTTAAAGTAAGGTTAGTAGCTAAAGACTTTAGATAAAAGAAAGGAATAAACTATTTTGATACATATGCTCTGGTAGCTCGTATAAAATTTATAAGAATATTTTTGGTTTGATCATCAATGTATAATTTATATGAACCTCAAATGGATGTTAAGACAATTTTCCTCAATTGTGAATTAGATGAGGAGGTCTATATGGAACAACCAAGTGTTTTACTCTACTAAAAAATGAATATAAAGTCTGCAAATTGATTAAATCTCTATATAAATTGAAACAATCATCTAAGCAAAGACATGAGAAATTTGATTCTATAATTTTAGAATATTGTTTAAACATAATAGAGCTAATAGATGTATTTATTCTAAATTTACAAATAATTTTGGTGTGATAATATCTTTATATGGATGACATGATTATTATTAGTACTAATATAAATGGTGTTAATGATACGAATAAATATTTAACCTCAAAATTCCAAATGAAGGACTTAAATGAGGTAGATATAATTTTGGGTATCAAAGTAAGAAAACATAGTGGAAGGTTTTGTTCTCTGTCAATCTCATTATATTGATAAAGTCTTAAATAAATTTAATCATTTGAATATCAAAGAAACAAATACTCCCTATTATGTTTCTTTAAGTTGATAAAAAAATATTAGTAAATTAATTGCTCAAATTGAATATGCTAGTGCAATTGGTAGTTTAATGTATGTTATGCATTGTACTAGACCAGATATTACTTTCATGATATGTAAATTACCTAGATATACAAGTAATCCTAGTAAGGATAATTGAAAAGCAATTACAAGAGCACTTGATTACTTGAAAAAGACTATGAATTTTGGATTATTTTATAATAATTTTCCAATTGTACTTGAAGGTTATATTAATGCTAGTTAGATAACTAGTACAAGTGATAATAAACCAACCTCTCGATGAGTATTTATTTTAGGAGGTGGTGTTGTTTCTTGGGCTTCAAAGAAACAAATATGTATAACCCATTCTACAATGGAATCCAGGTTTATAGCTCTAACAACTACAGGTAAGGAGACAAAATGGTTAAGAAATATGTTATTAGATATTAAGTTTTGGCCATAATCGATGTCATCTATCTCCTTACATTGTGATAGTCAAGCAACCATGTTTAAGGCATTTAGTAAACTTTACAATGAAAAATCTAGACATATCAACTTGAAATATGAATATCTAAGACAATTAATTTTGACGGGATAATTACCATTATGCATGTTAGATCTTGTAATAATCTAGCAAATCTTTTTACTAAAGGCCTCTCAAGAGATTTAGTTAGAAACATTTCTATTAGTATGAGATTAAAGACATTTAATTAAACTTACTAACAATAGGAACCCAACTTTTACTAGTACCTTTACTAGTTAGGAGTTTCATAGGTAATAACAAATTATTAGTGAGAGTGATGTATACTAATTTGTGTATGAAATTGAGATTTACAAAATTAGTATTTCAAATAAATGGAAGGATGAGTGATTAACACTCTTAATGAAATCTCAATGTAAGAAGGAAATTTCACTTATACGAACATATGAAGCGGTGTTGCTTCAATAAAAGTTTGGAAAACTTTGTAAATGTTCATGAATTCAAGAAGTAGCACAAGACCATAATAGTGCTAAAATAATGGTGAACTTCTATTTTGGATTAATTAGATCACGTGTATAGTATTTCTAATTTTATTAAATAAAATCCCGATTTAAGCTTTTTAGCCATTATGATTTTTTTAAAGTTTTTAAATGCTTACACCAAGGAGAGGTCTAAGTCTAAAAATATCTTTTTTTATATGTATGGAACATGGTACCACCTAATATTACAAGTTAAGTGGAGGATTGTTGTTTATTGTTGTTAAAATAAAGCTTATATATTAGGTAATTAAAGAGAACTTTATCCAATATTAAAAAGGCAAGAGGTTTTGTTATACTTTATAATTTGAGGGACACCAAATTAATAGATTTGAATGTTGGAAGGAAAGCTAGAATATATATATATATATATATATATATATATATATATCATGGTGTTTGACATTATGTAACATAAATGATTTTTATTTTTATTTTCAAAATTAATTAATCTAATAATTATGCATGACACCTCCTGCCAAATTGTTCAAATAATTTGAATGAAGAGTTGCCTTTTAAATTTTATAGATATATTGATCTAAAGAGGTGTGGCTTTAAACTCTACAGACATATTGGTCTGAAGAAGTGTGCCTCTAAACTTTACATACATATTGGTCTGAAATGATGTTATTTTATTTATAAATACTAGGTTGATGTTGACAAAAATAAATAAGAAACAATCTTCTTCTCTCCTCTACAAAGTTGCTGTTCATGTTTATCATAAACAAAATAGAATTTCTTAATAAACTTATAGAAGTTGTTGTTTATAAGTTTAAGGTTTTGTTATATTCTGATGTGATACTATTTTAAGCCTACAACATATATAATGGGGGCAATTAATACTTTAAAGATAATGATCTTTATCCACTGAAATTACAGTCCTGAATTAAGCCACTCACTCCTGTACCTCCAGGATTCCCTATGTTGCAACAATTAACATTTAATTTTAACCAATTTGAAGAAGGATGAGTCGATCTTACCATTACAAAATGCTTCAGACCATTATCACAATTCAATCTCTCATCCTGTGTTGTTTCAATCTCCCTAACTAGGCTTCTTATTGCACCTATCGGGCTGGTTTCCACCTCTATTGTATCGATAAAAATATGTTTATCTCTTGCTTTTTATTATGTCCATAATGTCACCCCAAACACCATTGCCCAGCTCCAGCCTTCGCATGTAACTTCCTTACTTGACAGGTTGTTCATCAACCAAGATAACAAATTAGCTCCAAAGAATGAAGGTCTATTATATGTCCTTTCTAGATGAAGCCAAGTCTCATTACTCACTCCGCAATCTCTTAACACATGCAACAATGTCTCCACAACAGATAGATAACAGTGACAACCATGATTTATAGCCATATGTCGAGTTACCTTATTATTATTTGTTAGGAGTCTCTTATGAACCACTAACCATAGGAGTGTCCTAATCCTTTCAGGTCCTTGCCACTCCTGCACTAATTTCCAATTTTGATGTAAATGATGTTATTGGTTCCACTTATCATTTTGAGTAGTGTAAGTAGATTTAACTGTCAACAATCCATTTGAAAAATGATGCCAAAACATTCAGTCTTTGTCCATCTCCATTGTTAGTGGTAGATAGCTAGCCAATACCATCACTAGTTATAACAGAATAAGGTTGGTAAAAGCATCCCATCTCTATTGCCGATCCATAGTAACCATGCATGTTTGTCATTGTCCAATTTCGCATCTCCTTTAGAATGGCCTGAATAACATGATCTACCAAAGGTCCATACCTATTTAACCACACATCCAACCAGAATCTCATTTTTCTTCCATTCCCTATTGCCCAAGAGATGCCTTAAGTAACCTATGGCCATACCTTACAGATTGTTTTCCATAAAGAAAAGTTTGCTCTCTTGGCCTGCACTTGAGTATTATCACCACCTGCTCTAGTATTATTACTCCTAAACACAGTAGCTCACAAACTGTCTGTATCATAAAGAACTTCTCAACCAAGCTTCATTATAAATGTTTTATTCAAGTAATGCATATTGTGTAAACCTAATCCATCATGAGCTTTCGAATGATATAAGGTCTTTCAATTAACCAAATGCTTATTACCTCGGCTTTCACTATCCACCCAAATAAACCCATGATAAAGTTTTTTCTATTTCATTGTAAATAGCTTTAGGTAAGAAAGTCGTCCGTATCAGGTATACAGGGACTGCAGTTAGCACTGACCTGGCATAACATAATTCTACCTGCAAGAGATAAACTTTTAGCCTTCTATATAGCTAATTTTTATACAAGTTTTCAATAACGTAATTGTAGGTTCTTTTAGTTATTTTCTGATGCAACAAAGGAACCTCAAGGTACTTCCCATGATCCTTCATTGCAAACTTATTTAAGTAACTTAATGTATTAACTAAAGAGTTCGAAACCCTTTTAGAAAAATAAATCTTAGTTTTGTGAACACTAGCCTCTTGCCTGAAGCATCACAAAACCAATTTAAGTAATTCAACACCTTCTGCATCTGAAGCTCACTCGCATCTACAAATAGTAGCATATCATCCGTGAAGCATAAATGAGAAATACTAGGACTTTCTCAACTGAACTTGAAAGGATTTCAAGTTCTTCTATCCACCTCATAGTGAGTTAATTGAGATAATCTTTCAAGATATAGAACAAAAGGTGAAAGAGGGTTACCTTACTGAATTCCCCATGATAGAAGAAACTTTTGTCAGAGGTTTCCATTCCATAATACATTTAAGGAGATAGATTCAATGCACTTTATAATAATATCCACCAAACTTACTGTAATTCCTTCCAACAGAATCTCTAATAAAATCCTATTTTAACATGTCGTATGCTTTCTTTAAATCAATCTTGATAGCCATCATTCCCCTTTCCTCTTTAAGTTGCACATTAAATGAATCACCTCTTATGCCACCACTATATTATTCACAATCTGTCTGTCTGGTATAAAACTACTCTGATATTTTGTAATTAAGTCAAGCATGAAGTTCTTCGGATAATTCACTAATATTTTCATCAAGATCTTATAATTGACATTACACAAACCAATGGGTCTAAACTGATGTACGAATTCCAGATTCGATACCTTCAAAATTAACACCAAGAACAAATAGCTCACATCCTTAACTTCTCTATGATTCTAAAAAAGATCCCTAATAAACTTACAAACTTCTACTCCCACCATTGACCATTGAATTTGGTAGAAGTAGGGTTGATAAAAATCTGGATCATGAGCTTTTAACGGTTTTATATCAAAAAAAGCTTGCCTAATCTCATCATCTCTCACTGATTCTATTAAAATCATTTTCTTGATGTCATCTAACACATGATATACCAAATAGAGCTTAGTCTCAAGCTCTGCTCCTTTATCCCTAGAAAACAACTTTTGATAGAAATCCATTATCATTCTTTTCATGCTATTTTCATCCCATACTCATTGATTGTTAGAGTCCTTTAACCCTAAGATTTTATTCTTTTATTTTTAATGATTGTCTAGGTATGGAAATACGTTGTATTTTTATCCCCATAAGCCACTCACTGACACCTAGACTTTTGACCCTACAACACCTCTTTTTGAGTAAGATTTTCATTATATTCCTTTTGCATGTCTTCCTTCAATCGAATAAAAAACCTGTTATGACCCCCATTCATAGAATTTTATTTTTTCATTAGAAAATATTGCTAAATACCCTAAAGTTCCACTCTTTTAGCTCATTAGTCATATCCTTAAAAGAGGACACCAAGTCTATCTCTTTAACCCAACTACTCCTGACCAACTCTACAAAGTTGTTATGTGTAGCCTAAGCCACCTCAAACCTGAAAGGTCAAATTTGCTAGCCATTTATGTCTTTGTTAGTGTTGAAATCAATGAGAAGAGGATGATGACCAAATTTTATCCTTGAAAGCACCCGCACACACAACTTTGGAATATTAAGTCTGGAATTCTAATTATTGAAACCTTTGTTAAGCCTTTCAAATACTCTACTTCGGCCACTACTTTCCTGCCCCTTCGAAGTAATCCTGCACTACCCAAATCAATCAACCTACAACAAGAACTCACTTTTTAAAACGTTTACACCTTCTGCTATTAACTAGAAAGCCATCTCTCTTCTCTAAAGCCGAGAGAACTTCATTAAAATCTCAAACTACTATCCGTGGTAATGAGATCGACTGAACTAAATCTTTTATTTTAGCAAAACAATCCTACTTAATCTGTTCACTCAGATTAACATGCTATAAAGTTATGGTTTTAGTCCTTTTCCATCAAAGAGCATATGAATAAGATGTCTAAATGATCTCAAAATTTATAAGTCAACTTCAGATTTATTCCATAGAAACAATAAACCACCCAACCTACATTGAGCCTTAACTCTAAAATAGGTTTCGAACTTGAGCTTTTCAATTATAATATATGCTCGTCTCCCTTTCAATTATAATATATGCTCGTCTCCCATTAATTCTTAGTTTTGCTATAGCCAATACATTAAACCCATTGGATTTTCTGAAGTTTTAAATCAAGGAGCAGAACTAATTACTTGCTGGAGTTGCTTCCCCTTACAATTCCAAAAGCAAGTCTTCATTAAAAACCAATCATTAAAGATAGAAACCAAATTCATCAGCATCATGGTGAAACTACTAGACACATAGCCCTGTATTTTTCTATTGATATATTTGTATCCTCATCCAGTGTCTTGTTAGAATTCGTAATCAAATTTGATTCCATCATGACATCGCTGGATACAATCTCACCATTCCCTTGTTTTGTTCTCTTAATGTTTAGTGGCCTTGATGAGTGATGTCCACGAGAACACTATTTTATAGTCATACCATCCCATTTCTCCCTCACACTACTAGTCGCGAAAAGTCTTACATGAAAAAAAAGCTTCTAGCAAACTCTTACCCAGGCTCTATATCTTTAGTTGGGTTATTAATACGGGCTAAAGTCATAGCCTACTTACTCAAGTTGTGAATGCCACCTTTTTTAGAGCCTTTATCCATATTTTCTGTAGCTTTGCACTTCTCTTAAGTCTGAAGCCTATCAATGCCAATGTCCTTACTAAACCTTTTGACCCCGTGACCCATTAAGATCTTCCTTTGTTTGCCTCATTCTATACTTCTAGAAACAAACTGTCTCTTATTAATATTCTCAACTCTACTAATTATAACAAATCCTGTTAAATCAGTTTTTCTTCTCCTCAGGTCTACGGTATCCAAATTAGTCTTCTATAAGACACTAAACCTAGATCCTTCTGCCTTCTTTGTCACCTTTAATTTTTCCCATGTATTATTTGCTAATAAATTTGTTTGCGATCTGACCTCAGTGATTAGTGTAGCCTTTCCCCTATTGAGTCCAGATTTTTTTGATAATTCTTCTCCTCTCCTTCTTCATCATCATTCATTGTCCAAATGAATCAACCAAATCTGCCCTAAACAACCCTTCCTTATCCTTGTTTCCCCCATGAGCACCATCAACTCCATGCATTACTTGTTATTTATCCTTGTGTACTTCCTCCTGATGCGTTGCATAAGGACAACTATCTTTTTTATGGCCATATTGGCCACATAACAAACAAATTAGATGAAGACCTTCATAAGCTATTCACATAATCATTCTTCTTAATTTGAACTCTGCCAACACGGGTTTTGTGAGGTCCATCTCTACACAAATACGAGCATAGTTTCCTCGAGTCCTAATAGAAGTGGTTTTGTCCACCTACAAGGTTTTACTAATATGGTTCTCAATCTTTAATAAAACTATAGTGTTATAATATTCCATTGCCTATTCCGGCATACGAACCCAAATTGCTACCTTCTCAATGGTTGCTTTATAAGGACCAAAATTCAGGTGCTATTATCGCACCATAACATAATGATCCGCTATCATCCAAGGGCTTCCAAACAAGGCAAAGTCTATATTCATTTGGTTACAAAATTGGCTAAAAAGAAATCGTTCCCCAGGTCAACGAAACCAAACTCGCCTTGGATCTTCCATAAACTTTGAAGTCATTTCAACAAGAAAGTATATCCTATCTTGTGACCCATGACTTTTACTATTAGGGTTTGACGCCAAGGTTTGTGTATACATTTCTTCTCCTCCGATGATAATTTAATTATTGGGTAATCCTCTTCCCCCTCTTCTTCATCATCCTTATCATCTGGCATAAACTCCTCCATATTAGTTATGTCAGGCAGAGTTTAATCCAAATATGGAGTTCCTATTAAGGAGTTCCTGTAACTGAATTTCATGTTTGACGTACCCCTCTCTTTCATAGCGTTAGATCGTTATATATGATTGCATTGTTTCATTGAATCCATCTTGATTTTCTTATTGGATCGAGCCAACAAATCAACTTTTTCAGTCAAAGCTTTTGTGATTTCAATATTGCCTTATTAAGATCATCGAGAGAACTTTAAGAGGTTATGCTTAAAATAGAGTTGATGATAAAAAAGTAACCAAAAATATTTTTAAAAATTATTACTACTATAATCTTAAACATCATTTTAAACAATTTTAATATTACATTGAGTTATGAGTTCAAAGTCATCTTTTACTATAATAATAAATAAGAGTAAATTATTTTTAGTTGAACCCTATAATTTTAGCGAAATAATTATTTGATATATAAATATTTTCATATTTATTTTTAATCTAATCCTTTTATTGGTTTTTATTTTTCCTAAAAATATTATTCATTTCTTATCAAATATTTCTAATTTTGAACTATGTGGCTTTATTTTCTTTTTAATTTAGCCACCTAACCTAATCTAATAACTATCCATATTTATCATAAATCCAAACAAAATAATCAATTTCTCATATTATTTTTTTTAAACTAAATTCTAATATTTTCATGTTGATTTTAAAACATCACCACAAAAGGATAATGATAACTCCATCCTCAACTATTTTTTAATTAATTATTTCATTTATAATTTTATAGTAATATAAATATGACAATATCAACCTTAAAAATAAATTGTTATTGCTAAATATCAAATAAACCAAACTAATTTTATATTAATAAACATATTAGTTAGCAACCAACTGAGAAGTTTTATTTTAAGGATATTTTTATATTTTAAATGAGATAAATAATATTTTATCTTAAAATTATACTTCTCAAGTGTTTTGTTTTTTTTTGGACTTACTAGAAGTTGATATGTATCTTCAAAATTGAATAACTTTTCACTATCAAAGTTAAATAATAAAATACTTATCATAAACTTATTTTAATTGCGGCAAAACAAGTATCTTATTTTTTGTTTTTCTTTTTAATGGATAGGATCAAACGACTAGACTACGTGTGACTAAAATAGTTCTCGTACGACGTCGTAGATCGTCAACCAACACGAGGTATCTTGTAGTCGCAACAGAAGTGATGAATTGGTGAAGGAAATCAACTGTCAATGGAATCACCGGAATTACCAGAATGTCCGGTGTGTCTATCAACCTACGACGGCGAGTACACTATCCCAAGAGTACTCGCATGTGGGCATACAACCTGCGAGTCATGCCTTAAAAATATCCCACAGAAATACCCTCTAACCATTCGCTGTCCTGCATGTACACAACTTGTCAAGTACCCATCACAGCAAGGCCCTTCTTCACTTCCTAAAAACATCGATCTCCTTAGGCTGGTTCAGCAGCTACAAGATCATAATCCCCAGAAACCCAACAACAAATCCCAAATTGACAAACCAGTCCTTGCTCAAGACTTTGACTTCTTTGTGCCTCCTTTATGGTCTGATGAGTTTTATACTTCATGGAAGAACTGGGTTCTTGACAGAGATGATGTTTTTGTTGAGGATAAAGAGAGAGGATATGGGTTGTTAAAGGAAGGGAATAAAAAGGTGAAGGTGAGGCTTTTTAAGGTTGGTAATGATGGGGATTTGTTGAGTGGTAAAGTGAAAGGACGTGTTCTTAAGTTGAGTTATGTTGCAAAGGTTATGAATTTTTTGAATGGGATGAAGGAGGAGAAGATAGATGAATTGGGTTTTATTTTGAGGATTTGTGCTAAACAGGGAAGAATCTGTAAGGGTTGTGGTTTGTGGTGTGATTTGGAAGATGGGGTTTTGTATTTTGTGTGTGAGAGACTTAATGGGAATGTTTTGGATATGTTGGGTGATTTTGAGAATGGTTTGAGCAAAGATGGTTTGTCTAGTTTTGCAATGATTGGAATGGAAATGTATGAAGCAGTGATTGGATTGCATTTGGAAGGGCTAATTGTGGGAAGTTTAGGTGTTTCTTGCTTTGAATTGGATGATTTTGGACATGTGAGTCTAAGTTTGAGTGAGGTTTTGGTGATGGGAAGGGCAGTTCATGAGGGGGTTATGGAACTTGGTTCTGGTGGGGGAAGTTTAAGTGTTAAAAAATTGGGAAGATTGGTCGATGAGATTTTGAAGAACGAGGTTTTTGTGAGCCCAGAGGTTTTGTTTGGGATATTGAAGAGAGAGGGTATGGAGGTAGAATGTGGTAGCAATAGATATCCAATTGGCCTTGGCTCTGATGTTTGGACATTAGCTTGTACTGTCCTTAGAATGCTTATCGGGAAAGAATTCTTTGAGGAGCTAGGTGGTCATGTAGATTCTATCATTTCAAAAAGAAGTGAAGACAATAATTTGGACTGTTCAGGTCTTTATACTGGTTTGATGGAGAAAGTAAGCTCTTTGTTGGAAAGTATAACTGGTGAAGAATTGAAACCAATGCACCAGATGCTATGCAGGTCTTTGAGTTTTGATCCAGGGAATCGTCCACATGCTATTGATATGTGGAAGTGTATTAGGGACTTATTTATTAGACATCAGCATGATACTTCTGTTCCCAGATTGGGTGAGGCTATCCATGAGGAAAATAAGGAGCATTTGCGAGTTCTTGGAGAACTATGTTGGGTGCCAATAAAAAAATCAACTCTTAAAAAAACGGAGTCAGCAGAAAAAAACAGTGGAGAAAATCAAGATCAAAGCGAGGACGTGAGAATTGATAAAGATATCGCTGAGGCTCTCGTGGAGGGGAAGGTCAAGTTCAAAGAAATGCAAGGCCATCTTGATTGTGTTACAGGATTTGCCATTGGAGGTATGAAATTTTACTTGATGCTTTTAGATTGCAAAATTATGTTATGCATTTAGTTACTTTCCACTGAAAAGAACTTGTTAAACCTGGGAGTCAGCATCTTATAGATGCTCATTCGAATTTTCAAGCATCAGTTCCCAATCAGGCTATCCAGTGACTTTATCATCATTTCAGAGATCAAAGTTATGGAAATAGCTCCTGCAGTCCATGCCATGCTGTGACTTTCCAACATGGAGTGACAAAACCTGCAGTAATTAATACAAGACTTTTCTTGGCTGGTTATGTTGCAGCAGGATTTTCGCTGTCAATATATCGGTTTTGAACGGTGGAAAACCCAAGCTGAAAGCTTACTTCATTTTCTAGATCACTGCTCAGCTTTTGTTAGATGACACTATTTGGGACTCGGGAGCCTTTGAGGCATGTGCTCTGTTGTTGTATTAATGATACTGAGATTCTGACCAAGGAAGATACCCTTATATTGGGTTGTATGAAGTTTCATAAGCATGATTTGAACCTTAAATTGCAATATGGTCTTAAGTTTCATAATACTATTTTTACTTTAGTTTCAAAGTGGATGAAAAATTCTATTACCTAGAGAGGGATGGAAAGAAGAGAATATGATTGATCAACATACCCTCTTTCTTCTGACTGTACTCTTTCTCTTGCAGGAGGATTTCTGTTTAGCTCCTCATTTGATAAAACAGTCCAGGTCTGGTCCTTGCAGGTATGCGCTATAAAGGCGACATGTGTTCAGGTTATTTTTTTTTTTCAATTTCTTCATCAGTGAGCTTATTGGCTGAAAATGGTCCATGCAGGACTTCTCTCATATGCACACATTTAAGGGCCATGAGCATAAAGTCATGGCTGTAATTTATGTTGATGAAGAACTACCATTATGCATTAGTGGGGATGGTGGAGGTGGCATATTTCTCTGGAGCATCAGTGTTCCCGTGGGGAAAGAACCATTGAAGACATGGTATGAGCAAAAAGATTGGCGTTATAGTGGAATTCATGCCTTGACCACTGCAGGGAATGGATATCTCTATACTGGTAGTGGAGATAGGTCAGTTAAGGCTTGGTCATTGCAGGTAGAGCTTGCATTTACCATCTACTACATTTTATATGCTACATGGATGTACAAGACCTTAAAATTTTTGTTCCTTTCCTGATTTCATCAGGATGGCACACTGTCATGCATTATGGATGGTCATAAATCAGTAGTTTCCACGCTAGCAGCATGTGATGGGATTCTTTATAGTGGGAGTTGGGATGGAACCATCCGTCTGTGGAGTCTAACTGATCATAGTCCTTTGACAGTGTTGGGAAATGACTTGCCAGGAACTGCAACCTCTGTCTTGTCTCTCACTGCAAACCAGAATATTCTTGTTGCAGCCCATGAAAATGGACAGATAAAGGTTTTATGTGCTCCATTTTTTATTATATATTTGTTTATCTCCATACTGCAATTTTAGATACTAAAAAAATTTGAGGTTAAAGAGAAGAAATAAAATCACACACCCGCATTCAAATTAAAATAGGTTGTGTTTGAAGACTTGCTACATGAATGATGAATGAACATGTCATATCTTCCACATGCACAGATCCCACCCCCAACCCACCCTCCTCGTTCCACAGAAAATAATTTGTTCTATCATCTGTTGAGGCTGATTGGGATTGCTTTTAGCTCTCCTTTTTAGGAAAGATTCCCTGTGCATTAGCTGGTGTTGCTTGTTTTTCACTGTGTTTAATTCATCGCTTCATTCAGGCATGGAGGGATGACGTGTTTAAGAAATCGACACAATGCCACAGTGGTGCGATTTTGGCTTGTGTCATGGAGGGAAAATGGCTATTCACCGGAGGTTGGGACAAAATTGTCAACATACAGGTACATTGTAAATTGATACTGTATCTTCATTGATTATCATCAACTCATGGAATAGAATTTGACAAGCTAACTTCTTTGATTTAGATTTTTTAATGTAATGCATTTTGGCATTTAGACTTTCGTCATTTCATTCAGCTTGACAAACTCTGTTTTTTATAGGAGTTGTCTGGAGATGAATTTCAGGTGGATACTAGACCCATTGGATCAATCCCAGGAGGTTCTGTGGTAACAGCTTTATTATGCTGGCAAGGAAAGCTTTTCGTTGGTCATGGAGATAGGACTATCAAGGTGCGTCACCTCTCTTACATTTACTACAACCTTTCTAATATTGCTTCTCTTATCAGAAGGCTACGTTCACATTTGCTTGCAACTGAACAACGTATTGTTTAGGACTCTATTTGTTTGCATCTGTTCTGTTGATTTTTCTGAATGAGTCATTAACTATTAACTTCTAAAATGCTACTTGTTACCACCAACCTTCTAAAACTTGTTCCTTCAGTTCATTGAGTTAATATTTGAGTCAACATTTGGTTGCCTTGTGCTTGCATGCTTGGATAATATAGGACCCCTAGCATATAGTACAGTGCTTTTGTAACCATCAAAATTGTGCAACCTGTGCCATCTTAATCGACAAATGTTCTGACACACATTAAAGCATGTATTGGATTATCCATGACTTAAACTCTGAAACATTAAACCCTGTTTGCAATGCCAGGTATACTACCATGGAAAGTGACCAAAAGCTCACCAGGTAATTGCAGTTCTTTTCCTTGCACTTCTGACTCCATGTTCATTCGGCCCTAGCCCCATGGCTTATTAAGTTGTCTTACTTTTGTAAATTTGAAGAACTACTTGTTAGGACCATGGGTGTTCTGATAATTGCTTGTTGGAGACAGAACACAATGTTTAACATGGTTCGGTAAATTACCTACATCCACATAGAAGTCAATTTTAGGGAGAGAATAAGGAGAAAGATTCATCCACTCTACTTATCTCCCAATCTCACTTTTTTTCTCTTAGCAGTGCTGCAGTGGAAGCCACTGCTGCTGCCCTTTGGAGCTTACTCTCTCTCTCCCTCTCTAGCTCTTCAAGCTCTCTTCTTGCTTCTACATGCTACCTCTTCTTCCTCTCTATGTATAGAGTATTGGACAACAAATGGTAGTGAGCAACTCCTCACTTCTTTTTTTGTGCCCATTATGTTAATGTGGAGATTTTTGTCTCCACTACTTAACAATCTCCCACTTGAAAACAAATGAGATTGGGATTGTTAGGTAGTGGAGATAAAAGTCTCCACATGCCTACCACACTAGGATAATGGCTATTAACTTAGTGATAAATTGAGTTGGAACCACTATCAATTGTTAGTCATTCTTTAGCTTTAAATAGAGCCAATATGAATGAGCAAAATATGAGCAGTAGAAGAAGAATAAGAGGATAGAGAGAGAGAGAGAGGGGTTGCCAAGGGCAGCAATGAGTGTGAGAAAAGTTATCTTCTTGCCTCTACATGCTGCCTCTTCTTCCTCTAAATTTATAAAGAGTATTGGACAACAAATGGTAGTGAGCACCATCTCACTCCTCTTTCGGTGCTTATTATGTTAGTATGATAGGTATGTGGGGATTTTTGTCTTCATTACCTAATAATCTCCTACTTGTGTAGCTATTGCCAAGGGCAGCAATGAGTGCGAAAAAAGTTCTCTTCTTTCTTCTACATGCTGCCTTTTATTCCTCTTTATTTATAGAGTATTGGATAACAAATGAGAGCGTTGGTGCCCATTATGTTAGTGTGGTAGATATGTGAGGATTTTTGTTTCCATTACCTAACAATCTCCCATTTGAAGACAAATGAAATTATTAAGCAGTGGAGACAAAAGTCCCTACATACCTACCACACTAGGATAATAGCCATTAACTTAGTGAGAAATCAAGTTGGTACCACTATCAATTATTAGTCATTCTTTAGCTATAAATAGAGCAAAATATGAGTAGAAAAAGAAGAACAGGAGGAGAGAGAGATAGAGGGGCTGTCTTGTGTAGCTGTTGCCAAGGGCAACAATGAGTGTGAGAAAAGTTTTCTCTTTGATTCAACATGAGCCAATATGAATGAGCAAAACATTAGCTCACCTAACAATCTTCCACTTGTGCGGTTGTTGCCAAGGGCAACAATGAGTGTGAGAAAAGTTCTCTTCTTGCTTCTACATGTTGCCTCTTCTTCCTTTTTATTTATAGAGAGTAGCAAGCATTAACTCACTCCTTCTCTTTCGATGCCTATTACGTTAGTATGTTTGGCATGTGAGGATTTTTATCTCCACTACCTAACAATTTCTTATTTGGAGACAAATGCGATTTTTAGGAAGTGGAGACAAGTCCTCACATATCAACCACACTAGGATAATGGCCATTAACTTAGAGAGAGATTGATTTGGAACCACTATCAGAATTTATTCATCCTTTGGTAATAAATAAAGCCAATATGAATGAGCAAAATATGAGTAGAAGAAGAACTAAATGAGAGAGAGAGGGAGGGGGGCTTTCTAGTGTAGTTTTTGCCAAGGGCAACAATGAGTATTTGAAAAGTGAGAGTTGAGTTAAGTTAAGATAATGTTCCTCTTTCTTTATTGATGTAAATTTGTACCTCTTCTTTATCTTTAATGATATTGGTTGCTTTGTGAATGTAAGGTGATTTTTCTAATCATGTTAAAAATTGTGTTTAGCCTCCAATCAACAATTATCAGAACTTTTGCAGTCCTAACAAGTGGGCATCCAAGCATGGGTGAAGATGAACTGGTAGGTGTTTTGATTTTACCCATAAATGAAAGTGGTTCAAAATGTGTTTTGGATACACTACCGTAAAGAAAAGGCCGAAAGGAATACACTAGTGAAAACAACGCAAAAAACTAACATAAGACAGTCATAAAAGGGGAACTGCCCTTTTGCAGCCACACGCCTTCTTCACCAACAATAATTTACCTAACCTTAATACCAGTGAACTGACCCAGACTTCTAACTTGAACCAGAGTGCCATGTCAACATTATACCAACATCTGGTCTGCTGACACATCAGCAAGTTGCAAGCCGAGGTTAGGATCCAATGTGATTGATCTTACGTGCAAGCAGATTTGTTATTAAAACTAGGCTATCTAATCATGCTATATTTGTTTTGAACAAATCGTAGTTTAAAATGCAATTAGGATGCTTTCAAACTTGTTTCTAGCTTATTTGATCGTTTTGAATGCAATGGTATAGTCCGATTGTCGAGATTAAGAATGAAAATAATGGTGGTGATATAATGAGATTGGTTGCTCGAGTAGAAAAGGCATGCGTAGGTTATCTTGGTGGTCGATGTTAATGAAGAAGTTGCACGTGGTAGCCCAATACATGTGTAGGATTGTTGTAGGGAATTCAACACTCTTGAAGGAAGGCAAAATTAGTCTTATAGAACGTGGAAGATCATGGTGTAGAGTGATGATGATTGTAAGACCAATCTTGACAAATCTATTGCAATGGTAGTGTCGCTAGATGTTGAGAAATCAACGGTAGATAACCAAAATGTTTAGATCACTTGTAAAGGAAAGCCTCAACATAGCTAGCAAGGGGAAATATATGGAAAGTCAATATGATTAATGGATACGGGCCTAAAAAGTTCTATCTAAGAAAATTAAGTTTTAAATAGGACCATTATAACCCTTTCAATATTTTATAGAAACTTGCTTAGTGGAAGTATTCACATAATACTATTTTCGTATATAAGTAAGTTGATGGCAAGGGAATAGTTGGGTTTCACATGTTCAAGGATCTAATGAAAGAGTGATTTCTTTAAAAGTGTTATATTCGATGACTATGATTGCTTAAGGGTAGAAATAAGGAGGTCTTAAATGGAGGAAAAGAAACACAACAAAAGGATAAAGATTGACACCTTATTTTGCTTGGAGAGGTGTTGTGACAGGAGGAGCTACTATCAAACATAAATAAGGAATAAGGAAATCTGGTGAACAGAAATTGCATGGGGGCACATAGAGATTATTCACGAGTACCTGTAAGATCCAACGAGGTACTAAAATGAGACAAGTGCAATGAAAGAATGAGTTCCTAGATGAAGATCAGAGCATAAATTATGTTAAGGTTGTACAACAAGAAGTCTCTTGTGCTCTTGTTGAAGACAATAACAAAGATCTTTCCAATACATGCAAGAATGAAAAGAAGAGCTATTGCATATGCTCCTAATTGAGGGGTTACGACTGCCTGTGATGAAAGGCAAAGAAACATTGGTTTGAGTTCTGAGCATCTTGAGTGAGGTGGTAGTGATCTCTTAGGGTGTAAGTGCCACAATGAAAAGCGTAAAAGCTCCAAACATAGAAATTGAGAGGGAGGATTGCGAGGAGTATATTGTAACTCTCTTTTTATATGTGATCAGTGGTAGTGATCTCTCTCATAGTGCATATGGTGGTAGAAAGTCTCGGAGCCACTTCAAGGCATCACAAAAGGAGGGTGCAACCGCTCCACAACAACGGGTGAGACACCTCGGTGAGGTGTGAGGGTCATGGTGTGAGCCTTAAAAAGATCTCTCCAAAGTCAATGTTAAGGCTAGAGTATTGTGTCAAAGACAAGTGTAAAATGCTCTTTAGAAATGGTGTGACAAGCCATCTGGTAGAGTGATCCTTTGTTAGAAAAGGTGTGACAAGCCATCTGGTTGAGTGATTCTTTGGTGTGAGAAGAGGTGTGTTTGGTGGACTTTGGTGATAGAAATATCCATGAAGACAAATGAATATAACAGATGTATGTACAGCCAACAATAAAATCTTGGCTATTTATAAAGAGTATTAGACAACAAATGGTAGTGAGCACCAGCTCCTTTTTTGGTTCTCATTATGTTAGTGTTGTAGGTAAGTGGAGAATTTTGTCTCCACAACCTAACAATGTCCAACTTGGAGACAAATGGGATTGTTAGGCAGTGGAGATAAAAGTCTCCACATACCTACTACCATACTAGGGTAGTGGCCATTAACTTAGTGAGAAATCGAGTCGGAACCTCAATTTTTAGCCATTTTATGGCTATAAATTGAGCCAAATATGACCAGAAGAAGAAGAAGAACGAGAGGAGATAAAGAGAGAGAGGTGCTGCCTAGGGCAGCAATGAGTGTGAGAAAAGTGAGAGTTGAGTTGAGTTAATGTTCCTCCTTCTCCGTTGATGTAAATTTGTACCTCTTCTCTATCTCTAATGATATTGGTTACTCTATGGATTTAGATAATTTGTTGAACCATGTAAAAAGTCTTCAACGGGAAATTATGAGAACACTCGCGGTTCTAATACTATTATATCCTTGTTTGGCCGATCATACATGTTATTTACATCACTGATTTTGTTTTTCAAAATACATGCCATGGACAATGCTGCAGATACTATTAGGCTGCTGAAAACAGTCTTTGCTGGTTTCTTGCATAGTCAGCAGCTTCTGAAGTCTGCAAATGATAATTTATATACAGAACCCATCCTCGTACAATAGATTATGGAAAATGTACAGTGTGAAAATTTGGAATTCTCTTAACGGCAGCGTTTCTGCTGGAGAGGAAAATATTTTAAAAATGATGTTGCTGTATAGAATTTAATATGAATGATTGACAGAGAGTGGTATTTGACATAGCTTTTAAATTGTACTTTTGAGCCAACTTTTTATTTATTTTTATTTTTTTA
>Ga0325405_1001115_pt1 | contig 27050 bp, 14 predicted proteins | sample PopdelMetagenome_21_FD_205663 | JGI IMG/M metagenome (GOLD analysis project Ga0325405, IMG submission 205663) | Populus deltoides microbial communities from Bellville, Georgia, United States - Xylem-Control-R2 | ecosystem: Host-associated > Plants > Phyllosphere > Stem > Wood/Secondary xylem...
GGTCTAATGCCTCAGGTATGTTTTTATTTTCATCGCCTCAAGCTGGTAGTTTTCTCCATCAAAAGACAAGAGGAGCAATTTGAGAGAAATTAACTTCAGCTTCCATCATAGATCCCTTAAAAAGACTGATCTGATATCAATTGATAGTTTTTTTTTAAAAAAAAAAGTAAAGGAAGAAATAGAAGAGATTAAAAGACTGCAAGAATACTTGTATGTTGCATACAGGGATTATTGATTGCCTTTATTTGATAAGCATCCTTACAAATAAATAGCAGTAAAAGAAAATTGCAATGCTAACTAACAGCAACAAATCATGCTATGATGTGCTAACAAACTAACAACTCCTACATACTAAGACAATTTTTATTTGCTGGAAACATAAAAATCTGAAGCTAACAGAACAAAAAGGCAATATAAACTTATAGCAGTCGTGAAGCAATCTTCAACACTTATCACTAGATTGTGAATTTGCTTCTTTTGTGCTAATACATTGTTGTTTTTTCTCTTCACGACACAGGCAATGCCATTGATGAAGACACTTACCTTCAATCTTATGAGCTCACTTATCATGGGAATAGAACAAGGTTCAAAAAGAGATGTACCAGTAAAGCTCTTCCAGCAACTGATGGAGGGTCTTATATCAGTACCAATCAATTTGCCCTTCACACGCTTCAACCGTAGCCTCCAAGCAAGTGAAAAGATCAGAGAAATCGTCATGGATCTTATTCGTGAAAAAAGGGTTGCATTGGACCATCAAAATGCCTCTCCTCAACAAGATCTAATCACTAGCTTGCTTAGTCTCCGGAACGATCACAATTCTGTAGCATTATCTGATGAGGAAATTGTGGATAATGCTATTATTATAATGATAGGTGGCCATGACACGTCCTCCATCCTCCTCACTTTCTTGATCAGGCTTTTAGCCAAAGATCCATCTGTTTATGCCGGCGTTGTTCAAGGTAGGCAACTAAATGAATATAAAAAAGATCAAATGATTGTAAATTAATCAATAACAAATTACTAAAATGTGAGATTGCAGAACAAGAAGAGATTGCCAAGAATAAGGCCTCCAATGAGCTCTTAACATGGGATGATCTTGGAAGAATGAAATACACATGGAGAGTAGCTATGGAGTCTCTAAGGATAAACCCTCCTGTATTTTTTTCCTTCAGGAAGGTCCTGAAAGATTTCAATTATGAGGGTTACCTTGTTCCCAAAGGATGGCAGGTGTGATACAACTCTACTTCTGCTTCTCTTATCATTTGTGAACATCAATGCTGAGTTTCAAATGTTTTGCCGCAGGTGATGTGGGCAGCCTGCATGACACACATGGATGGTTCTATCTTCCCAAATCCATCGGATTTTGATCCAAAGCATTTCGAAAGGCAGTCATCGATCCCCCCATATAGTTTCATGGGATTCGGAGGAGGACCTCGAATATGTCCTGGATATGAATTTGCAAGACTTGAAACTCTGATTACAGTACATTACCTGGTGAACATGTTCACATGGAAGCTTTGTTGTCCTGAAATTTCTTTTTCTAGGGATCCAATGCCAACTTTCAAGGATGGACTAGAGATAGAAATCGAGACAAAGATTCTTGGAGAAATCATCTAAGTGTATGCTTCTGCAATAATGGGATCTATTCCCCTCGACCAAAGTTATAATTGATGCTATTATTGGACTCTACCCTTTCGCTAATATTCTTTCAACCTCTATGCAATGCAAATAAGAATCCAACTACTGGCGCTCCATCTCAGTCAAACATTTACTACTGGAATTTCAGCAGAATAGCCCATCAAGAATGTTGCATCTATCATCTCCATGAAAGAAACATTGTGTAGTACGGAACTCGTAAGTACTGACCTCCCAATTATATTCACTCCAAAACATGATTGATTAGATAATGTGAAGATTGACGATGATTTTTGGTTGATTCTTTACCTAGTGTCTATCTAGTACTACTTCGATGATTCTTTATCTTTCAAAACCAATATTTTGAAGATAATAATGACATTTAATCATAAGCACCCCAATCTTGTGCGATAACCTCGAATCAAGAATTATTAGCCCAATGCCTCCTCGTGTTAGGTTATTATATATGAACTATGGAATCCTAACACGAGTCCACCAAGCCAATTCCCCCCAAAACATTTCAATGATCATAGACTCTTCAAGATCCTACCATCAATCTATTTCATTGGATTAGGCTTGTAAGAGGTAAGCTAGATATCCAATATTCAACAGATCATGATACATATTATATATCTATAGATATAAACTTGTTTAGAGAAGTTTTTATATATAAAATAAAGTAGCATCCTCTGATCACTTTGCATTCATCACTTAGAGCTTCAGATTAGACAGTAGACTTGGACAAAAGATGTTTTTATTATTAAATACTTTCTTCAGTTCTACACAAAATAGTTAACCTTTGTCTGAATATACAAGTATTTAGTAACAGAAATTCTGCTGTCCAAATTCGGCAAAAACATGACATGCTGCCTTGCAGTAGTGACAAGGGCTGAATTAATCAGTATATACTGGGTGACACAATGTGTTACTAGAAAGCCCAAGAGCAAGATATTCCTGTTGGCCAAGCTGTTTAAGGCTATTCTTGTTCTTCCTGGATGACAAGTAGTAGGATTTACATGCGTTGCCGAAAAACTTTCAAGAACATTGCAACGTTTTCCGACAAGTAGGTTGATTTAGCATCTTGGATTTTTGTGTGTAACATGTACTCATAATGGCGTCCGCATAGAAGACTAGTTCAGCTCTTGATTGGATATTCCACCCACCTCATGACAAATCCTCAGGAAATTCAGATTTTTCAATACGGGAAGGTTCAAACTCAGATCATTGTTATCTATGATTTGGAGCATATACATCTACAAGTGATATGCATCAGCATCAAGACCAAAATGCTTGAATACGTGTAGATCTGCCAGGATAACAACAGGAGACAAAATTTGAGTTTCTTATAAGTGGGATTGTTAAGTCAGTGTTTCGTACAAGTAGAAGTGTTCCTCTCTAGGTATTTTGTGTGGTTTAAACCAATAATTATAGGAGCTATGGATCCTGGAATCTTTTTCTCCTTTCTTCTTTTTCTTCTTCCACTTTACCTTCTCCTGATAAGGAAAAGTTCAAAAAGGCTTCCACCAGTTTCTTTGGGGTTACCCATCATAGGCCAAAGCCTGAGCTTCCTACGTGCCATGCGCATGAAACACTGCAGATAAATGGCTTCAGGATAGAATAAGAAAATACGGCCCCATTTAAAAAATGAACTTCTTTGGGACCCCAACAATGTTCCTTCATGGACTGGCTGCAAATAAGTTCATCTATACTTGTGATGGTAGCTCACTTGTGAATCAACATCCATTATCGGTAAGAAGGATTTGCGGTGAGAGGAATATCCTGGAATTGAATGGACATGAGCACAAGCGTGAGGGGTCCTTGTATCATTTCTCCAGCCTGAAATGTTAAAGCAATATGTTGGTAAGATAGATGGAGAAGTTAGGAAGCATTTTGAGATGCATTGGCATGGCAAGCAGAAGATTTCGGTATGTCAAATTAATCAAACAGAAAATATCAGCACATCTTAATATGTTTCTTTTATCTTGAATACATAGGCAATGCTATTGATGAAGACCCTTACATTCAACATTTTGAGCTCACTGATAATTGGAATTGAACAAGGTGAGAAAAGAGACATACTTGTAGAGCTATTTCAACAACTGCTGAAGGGTGTTCTATCGGTGCCAATCAATTTGCCATTCACATGCTTCAATCAGTTGTTGAAAGGAACAACTACCCAACTGAATAAAGATTGATTACCATTGCATAAAACCATAAATGGTTGAAAAATATTGCACTGCAGAACAGGAGAAAATTGTTAGGAGTAAGACCTTGGGGGAGCTTCTAACATGGAATGATCTTGCAAGTATGAAATACACATGGAGAGTAGCATTGGAGTCTCTAAGGATAATGTCTCCTGTATTCATTTCCTTCAGGAGGGTCGTTAAAGATTTCGAGTATGAAGGATACCCTATTCCCAAAGGATGGCAGGTGTGACACAATCCCATGCTTGTTTCCCTATTTGTTATAGCTCAATACCATGCTACATGCTAAAATGCTTTAGGTTTGAACTATTTATTCCAGGTAGCTTGGTCAGCCTGCATGACACACATGAATGAGTGTATCTTCCCAGATCCATCAAAGTTTGAACCAAGACATTTCAAGAAATCAGCATTCCTCCCTCCATACAGTTTTGTAGCATTAGGCGGTGGACATAGAATATGTCCTGGATATGAATTTGCAAGACTTGAAACTCTGATTACAATATATCACATGGAAGCTCTGTTGCCAAAACATTTCTTTTTCTAGAGATCCAATGCCAACATTCAAGGATGGACTAGAGATAGAAATTGAACCAAAGATGCTGCATACTCCAGCATCTATAGACTATAGCTATGTCCCTTGAATTGTAAAGTTAGAATTGATGCTGTGACATCATTTGAGAACTTTTCTGCCGCCTGAATTTGTCAAGAAGTCATGCCGGCCATTTATTAGTAACCACAAGAGTCATTATTAGTCAGACCAAGATGATAACATATGTTACTATCACATTCCTACTGCAAAAGCGTTCCTACTGAGTGCATTAATTTAGGTTATTTTCCTGTTTCCTGGATTGATGGTTTATAGAATAACTCTTGTATTTATCTGACAGTAGACAAATATAAAGACTGTCTGCATCATGCAGTTCACTTTCATAAACAACAGCATAAGACACTAAGTCAGATTCAATTATTGGATATTCAGCTCATCTTAGGGCAATGCTCCTGCAGGTTCTGATTCAACTCATCTTTTCCCTTAAAACATCACCTCAGCTCAACATCATGATTAACTTGTTTGGTGTAGATGATGTATCAAATTGCTTATGACATGTATGCTTTTCTGAGGCAATCAGACTTTCACTTTATTGCTTTTTCGAAGCTGAATATCACAGCATGTGGGAACAATCAGCAGTGAAAGCAGCAAGGTGAGGTAAACACATCAATGAGTCAAAATAGAAAGTGTAAGATTATCACCTCCGGTTGCAAAGAACTAGATAAATATGGAAATTCTAAAAAGAAAGTAAAAGCTGTGATAATAAGTTAAAGCAGTCATCTAAACTTAATGGCAGATGTGCTAATGTTGTGAGCTATAGTGATAAACGAGTAGACATTCTGCAAAACAAAAGCTTGGATGTTCCTTTCTATAAATCTCTATAAATATAGAAGGAAAAAAAAAATTCTAGGGCACTCTTGGACATTGTGAATATTTGTTATGAAAAAATAAAGAAAGTAGGCCTGATCTTGTTATGCCCTTGAATGCAACAACCTCACCTGTGGCCCGTATATAGTAGCTACAGAGTTAAATCAATTCAATGCCAGGAATCAGATGAATTTGTCGTCTTTCAGACAGCTTACATAGCATATAAAGGGAGAGTACAGAGAAAAATGATTCTAAAAAATTGAAACCTCACCTTCATCAAAGCAAAGAAACATTTTCATTCAACAATAATTTATGCTCAACACAATTCAACAGCCAAAGATGAAAAACTATTATTTCCTCTAAACCAGCATAGAAGGTTCTCATTCCTATACAACGTTCCCTTGAACTATCAAACAAACTAAAATCTTACCATATCCCATTTGCTACGGAGGCAACCCAGCTTCAACCTCATTCCACAACTCGATATTCTTGGAAAACCTCTCCTTTACTTCCCCAATAAGCTCTTTCGCCTTGTCTACCTCCCCGCTACTCGCAAGCCCTTGCACTAAAATCTTCATAGTCGAAAAATTTGGCACCATTTTCTTCCCCATGCTCTCCTTGCAAACCCTATAGGCCGACTCGAAATCCCCACCTTTACCCAAAAAGTAAACCAAAGTAGCATAACAGCTATAAGCCGGTTGACACCCTCTATTCTCCATACTCTTAAACAACCTCTTTGCTTCCTCCAAATCACCTTCCATACAAAACCCAAGAATCAAATGACTATACGTAACCCCATTCGGCGTAATTCCCTTCGATAAACACCCTTCTAACAATACATTCGCTTCTCTCGCCCTCTTAAGTTTACACAAACTGTGAATCCTAATATTATAAACACCAATCCCAGCACTGATCCCATAATCCTCCTCTATCATTTTCGACACTGTCCCTACATCCTCATACTTCTCTTCCCTATAAAACCCCGCAAATAAATGCCCGAAAGTAGTTTCGTTCGGCTTCACTCCCTTCATATCCATCTCATTCAAAACCGAATAACACGAACTCGAACTCCCACTCTCACAGAATGACTGAATGACAGTATTAAAAGTTTCCAGATTCGGCTCGATTTTGTACTTCTTACTAAAATCAACAAAAACCCTATTCACTTCATCATATTTCTTTGCTAAAATACACGAAAACAGCAAGGCATTCAACAATTTCACTGACCCAGAGGTTAAAACGACGTCATTTTGATTCTTCTCATGATATTCCTTGAAAAGCCGAATCGCCTGATCAATCATGCCAGCTTGGCCGTAGAGGATGATGGAGTGAGCAGCGAAGCGTACGGTGCGGAGATCAGGGCGTGAAGTGCGGAGATCAGTTAAGAAGTCGTCGATGTAAGAGAAGTTGTTGGATTTGGCGAGCTTGTCAATGGCGACTGAGAAGGTGATTCGGTCGATGTGGGCGTAGGGAGTTAGGCAAGCGGAGCGGCAGATTTCGAGGATTTTTTCGGGGTTGGTTTCGCTTTTGAGGAGTGAGAGGGCGGCGCGTGTTTTGGATTTGGAGGAGAGTGGGGAGGTGGAGAAGTTGATGTGGTGGCGGGGGTGGAGGAACTGGAGGCGGAGGCGGAGGCGAGCGAAGGAGGCCATTTTGGTGGGGGAAAGGGAGGGGATTTGGGGGTATCTGGGGAGTGGAGGGTTTGGGGGTTTTAGGGGGAATGGTATGGTGGGTGAGGGTGTATGATTTGAGGATAGAGTGCGGAGTTTCTATTTAAGAAAAAAAAAAGAGAGATTGATCCGCTGAGGAAGTGAATTGAACCCGACGTGAATCGAACACGCAACCTTCTGATCTGGAGTCAGACGCGCTACCATTGCGCCACGGATCCCTGGATAGGTATTGTCAGATACTAAAATTGTCTTAATATAATAAAATCAATTTTAAAGACAAGTCATTGATAGATTGAACCACAAATTTATTTGAAGCCTAAACAGTGAGGAAGTTTAAATTAGTGGTGATGCTCTGATAGTTTATTGTTATTAATCGTGGACAAGCAGCCGCAAATGCGGCCTCAGGATGCTAAATGTTAGTATCGGTTTCACTTTATTGATGATGCAAAAGGGGTTGTATTTTTGCTGGTGGCCTTCGCCGGGATCTTTATTAGTTGTCGTCATCTCTGCCTTCTCTGAGCTGTTTCCAGTAACTTACGTTGTGTGAATTCATAGTGTATGTGCCGAACCGTCTTGATGCAGCCAGCATGCATGACATGGATGATAGTAGTGTATACACTTTAAAACTTTGCAATCCTTTGGGAATTGAATTTGATGTGTGCCGACAAATTAATTTGGTTTATTCTTGTAGACTCTAGCTAGTTTGAATTTCTTGCACCATTTGCCAGAGCCACCTGCTTTCATCTTTTTCTGTGCGAGGAATTAAGGAACGAGGTGAGGGTTTGGGGGAATGGTTTTGGGCAGTCGATCTAAATGGATATATATTTTGTATTGATTTGGCACTGCTAATTAATAATGGTCTCTAGTTTCCTAGCATAAACAGCTCTGACCTTGCTGCTATAACAATTTATTATCCTAATTGTCCTCTTTCAGTTAAGTGTCTTACCCTACTGAACTTACGAACCAGGCTTCCATCTGGGTGTACCTTTGGATAGACGACAACAGTCCTGTGGAATTACTTGGAAAGACATTTGTTGCAGGTTAAACCTTGTAGTGGATTGGTGAGATCAAGATATGAGTTTCTAATATATATTTTTAATTAAAAAAATTTTGAGTTTAAAACTCATATAAATTTATATTAAAATGCTTAAAACTTGTATAAGTTTATACTACCTTGTATTATTAAGAACTCATTTGTGAATGTAGTAATTCAAAGTATTTTTTATTTATTTTTTTTATTAAAACATATAGCAATCGAGTCATTATCACTCAACATATTAAACTATTAGTTAATTCTTTTATGAAATAAATTGTAATTTAGACCGGCTACTATATGTGAACGTGAGAAAAAGAAAAACGAACAACCTTTAGGTACCTAATTGGAAAACTATAATCCCTTAAGGACTAAAGCTGTAGTTTGTTTTCTAATTTCAGATATGTGCAAAACATGTTTTAATTGGGTTTGGGAAATGGATGTGGTGGATGCGGGTGCATGGGGGGGGGGTCATTAGTATCGGGGATGATGATGGTCGTTTGATGGCTGTGTTGGTACTTTTATTGCAAGGATATGGAAAATGGACGGCACTGATTTGAGGATAGAGTGCGGGGTTTTTTTATAAAAGAAAAAAAATATATTGAGCCGGTGTGGGAGGGGATTGAACCCGACGTGAATCGAACACGCAACCTTCTGATCTGGAGTCAGACGCGCTACCATTGCGCCACGGATCCCTGGATAACAAACACTACCTACAAAGATATATTATTAAGATACGAAAACATGAAAGATTAATAGTAATAAGGGTTTGTTATTTTATTCAACTTTCTGAGCTTCTCAAGATTGCATCAAGAAGCATTAATGGCCGCAGAAAAGGATATCAAGGAGTTTGAAGAAGCCATGTCGATTTGTAAGGAAGGTAGAGATGCACAGCAACGAGAAGGTTTCCAAAGACTTTTTGATGACTTTACATGCATACAGAAACGGGTGCAAGGATTTGGTTGATGCGTACAGAGGTGTTGTTGGGCTGGTTGCAGGCTATCCTGATTTGGTGGTGGGGTTTCATAGATTTTTGCCAAATTCTGAAGCAATGGACTCTATGATAAGCTAGTTGCCCATTTGAAAATTGGAGAATATGTGTTAGAATTTCCTTTCACGAAACTTTTGACAAAGTTAATGGATCGATCCCTCACAAACAAGTAAGCCTCCATGTCGCAGAGTACAGTTGATATGGAGATTTTTTTGCTGGAGAAGATGAACGTCGGGATGCTGGAAAACCTACAAAAATTTGTCCCTTTTGAAGAATTAAAGATCTTTCAATGATGAAGTTATATAGTATATTTGAGGAAAGAGCATTTGTAAACAACCTTAATTAGTTGTGGGTATGAAGAAGAAGACGACATAATTAATATTGAGGAAAGAGCATCAAAATCTGAATCCTTTATATAATTTGTGTTAATAAGACGAAGATAAAAGGGTTCATTTTTTAGGCTCCCTGTCATCATTTGAAGTAATAATCTATCAATGAGGTGAAATGTTATAATCATATTTTTTATTTGATAAGAAATTTATATTTTATTATAATTAATCGTTCATTTCAATGGAAGCAGCACTCGTATATATTAATTTCAAATATTGCTCCTTGACACAATTTTTTGCTAATTAACTACTAATTTTTGGTGTGATCAATATTGATGTGTTTATGACAAGAATATTTAAACTAATAACTAATAAAAACAATTCTGTGTTGTTAATTAAGAATAAAAACTGATTTAAGATAACTTTAAACTAATTTGATTAAGAAAAAACTAACAAGATAAAAGAAGATTAATTATCTTCCGTGAATTCTTTTAGAGATATGAAAATTTTATATATATTGCTCAAGCAATACTCATCACTCATTTTGAATAAAGAAATAAATACAAAGATGAATTTATAATAAAAATTCTATTAAAACTAATTTGAGAATTTACGCATAATTAATTTTTAAAATAATCTTGTTAAATTTTATTTTCTTTTTTTTCCTCTCTACTTTATGTATTTATCTCATTCAAATATAATAGGTGAACCAAAAAGGAGATTTAAACTCTATTAACATACAAACTAATTTAATATATTGATTTTTTACGGTCGAAAAGAGTCTCTAGTAACAATTTTTTATTTTGAACAGGGAAAAACATATATTTATTCAAGAAATTGATATTCATTTGAGATCAAAACTTAAATTGTTTGTAAGGGTCTTGGTAAAAAGGTCTCCTAATTTAAATATTAAAAAGACAGAAAATTTCGAATATTCTTTGACCCTGTTTGAAAAAGAAAGAAGAAACATTGGATTAAGTTTCTTTATTATTTGTTTTTTTTTTTTTTTTACGTACAAAATATTTGTTTTTGTATTATAAAGACCCTGTAAAACAAACATAGGTGCCGCTTAATCCTACCGGCAAAATGGCCCCAGCAGCGTGGAGGAGGTCCACGGAAAGCAGTGAGGAAGTTTCCGGTCACAAGCAGTCGGTGCTCATTCGTGGACCCGCAACGCAGGTAAGGAATCTCCAGCAGCATCAGCATCAGCATCTCCTCATCTTTTAACATTAATTAATTTGGATAAATTTACGGTGTGTGTGTATTTATATATATATATATATATATTATTTAAAAATTTTCATTTTAAAACTGTCATATTTATTTTAGTTTTTTTTAATATATTTATATTCTATATTCTATATTCTAAAACAGTATTCAAACACAATCATAAGAGATTATTACATGGCTGTTCAAAATTTCTGACAACTCAATGAATCTCTGAAAATAATAATATGGATGAGGATGATGATATTGTATTAATGCAAAACATTTGTCTTTTATGTATAAACTTTAAATCTACTTTCTAACCTGGAAAATTGGAAATAAAACCACTAATCTAAAATTTGAAACAAGATATTACCCCTTCTAGTGGGCGGCATGATTGAATAATTTAATTTTAATTTGATGAGAAATTAAAATTTAAAAATTGATGGACTGAATTGTACTTTACAAGATTAATTAATTTCGGTTTTTAAAAATTAACAAATACTTCTAAGAATAGACAAACGAAACCTAACACAATATCTCTTATTTCTTCTTCAAATACACTAAAAGATCTCGGGTTGGTTTTTCTAGTGAGGCAGGCACCTTCTACATCTTTTTTCTACCATATTAGAAAAAAACTTGAACCCTGTAAAAAGGGTAAGAGGTAACATTGAGAAATGTGAAAATACGAGGATGGTAGTGAAATATTAGCAGATATATAAGGACTAACATGTAGTATACCATACAGAACAGATTAAAAAACAAAGAAAAGAAGCGGCAGCATAGTGATAGACTGATAGTTAACAACCACCAAATCTGATGATCACGTCTCTCTCTCTCTCTCTCTCTCGTGGAAGCTTATTAGGTGCTGCTTCTCTTCCTTCTTCAGAAGACTGTCTGGTAAAAAACACACACTAAAACAACAACCACCCCACACTACTCTCTTGCCCGGCGGATATCGGAGCTATGGTCGGCGACTGGTGGCAAGATATCAATGACTCCACTCAATGGCAGGACGGAGTTTTCTACACTCTTTGTGCTGCTTACGCTCTTGTTTCCGCCGTCGCTTTGGTTCGTGTTTCCGCTTCCCCGCACCCGCGTCTTTCATTTTCATACAAAATTGTTGTCATTGGAATAAAATACTCTCTCTTTTTTTTCTGTTTATAGATTCAATTGATAAGGATTGAATTGAGAGTGCCAGAGTACGGATGGACGACGCAGAAGGTTTTTCATCTCATGAATTTTATCGTTAACGGAGGTTTATTTTTTCTTAATGATACTTTTTCGTTGTGCTATTTAACTTAATAAGATTATATTTTTTTTATAATTTTCTGGGGGTTTTTTCTTTTTAGTGCGGGCGGTTGTGTTTGGATTTCATAAGCAAGTATTTATCATGCACCCCAAGGTTAGTATTACTATAGTTTAATTATTAAAAATAAAATAAAAATGCTAAATTAGATGGTGAGGTAGAATCAGTTAGGGTTTTGAATATTGTGATGATGAAGGGTTGTTGTTTTTGGGAATGAGAGCAGGCATTGGTTTTGCTATTATTGGATTTGCCTGGACTTCTCTTCTTCTCTACCTTTACACTCCTTGTTCTGTTTTGGGCAGAGATATACCATCAGGCAAGCTTTATATTCGAGTTGCTTTTTAATTATTTCAGGGTTTATGTACTTGGATTGTTGTTCAGCTGATTATACTCACACACACACACGCACACGTATAAAATCCTTTTTTACTTGTTTTTGAAGTTCCAGGCCAGAAGTTTGCCGTCGGATATGCTCAGGGTTTTTTATATTTCAGTCAATGCAGCAATGTATTTCATTCAGGTATGCTAAATGTTAGTATCGAGTTCACTGTATTGATGATGTAAAAAAGGGGTGTATTTAGCAGTTGGCCTCCGCTGGGATATTTATATGCTATTGTCATCTCTGCCTCCTCTGAGCTGTTTCCAGTAATTTATGTTGTGTGAATTCTTGGTGTACGTGCCAAACTGTCTTGATGCAGCATATGACATGGATGAGTACACAAAGAAATACTTAAAAACTGTGCAATCTTTTGGAAATTGAACAAATGCTGGTTTGATGTGTACCAACAAATTGGATGCCTGAGTTTATGTGACAGTTCCCTTATTCTTGTAGACCTCTAGCTAATATGAATTTCCAAGACCATTTGCCTGAGCCAGTTGCTTTCATTTTTTTCTGTGATAAGGAATGGAGTGAGGGTTTGAGGGAATGGTTTTGGGCAGTCTAAATGAATATGGTTTGTATTGATGTGGCGCTACCAATAATGGTCTCTGGTTTCCTAGCATAAACAGCTCTGACCTAGCTGCAATAACAATTTATTATCATAGTTGTATTTCAGTTAAGTGTCTTACCATAATGAACTTTTGAATCAGGTTTGCATCTGGGTGTACCTTTGGATAGATGACAACAGCGTTGTGGAATTAATTGGAAAGATATTTATTGCAGGTTAAACCTTGTATCCAGCATGGATAAGCTCATCACTCCCATTTCTGGGAATTAAGCTCTACCTTATCATTTTTACAAGTATCTATACATATTCAATCATATTTTTTTTTTTCAGTGGTGTCAATCCTAGCTGCATTAAGTTTCTTGGTATATGGGGGAAGGTGAATATTCTTCATTGTATTTAATGATTATGGTTATTAGGGTATCGAGAGATGTCTGGTTTCATTTACTCATGTAAGTTTTATCTGTGTGCTGTTGTTTTTTGTGTCTGCTTCCAGATTGTTTTTCATGCTGAAACGCTTCCCTATTGAATCTAAAGGGAGAAGAAAGAAGCTTCATGAGGTTTGGTGCATTTCCTTCTTGCTTGATTTCTGTAATTTAGAATCCATTTATCATATTACGAAACATGATTGCTGCTACACTATGTATTGTGGCTTTTGCCTATTTTCTTATCTGCATACAATATTTGCATGTTATCCTTTGGATTTTAGTTCTCATCATACAGTTTTGTCAAGTTTGTGATGGATCTGAAACCATCCTTCTCATATGATCACATATTTCAAAGACTTACTGTTCCCATATATGGATATCAAGTCAAAACATATCTATTAGGTGATTGCAAGTTTATAACTTTCCCATTCAAATGGTCGAGTGTGAGAGAGCTTCAGTGGTCTTGGTCTCTGTGAGTGATTTTTCTGGCACAGATCTTTGATGTTGGAGTTGGTGGCAGAGCATTCTGCTAAATGTGCATTGCATGCTAAAAGATTTATTAGTATTATGGACATGTTGGGTTTTACACAAGCTTTAAAAGAGATATCGCCCAAATTTTGAACTAGTGAAAATAAATAATTACACTTACAGTATCGTGGCAAACATAACTTCCTGCAATGTAATAGAACAAAAACAATAAGAATTTAAAATAAAAATGAGAGAAATTTTAAAGGTGCACTAATCATCCACAAAAACTTGCATGAACTTATCATTTGACTTTAAATTAGTATGATGAGCTCCATTGCAGGTTGGATCAGTTACAGCCATATGCTTCACTTGCTTCCTTATCAGATGTTTTGTGGTAAGCCTCAAACAATAGTCCACCCCGACTTATGTTTTAAGGATTTCTTGTGATGCTTTATCAAAAATTGAAACTGTTGCTTAAAGAATCTGCCATCTTCTTAATTTTCAATCCATTATATACTCATGAAGTTGGAGATGTGGGTCTCCTATAGATTTTGAGGGCACTAAGCATGGGGAAATGTCAACGAAGCTGGAGTACATTAATTAGCATTTTTTTTACTGCATAATGTATAGTCAGGAATACAATCATCTTAGATTTTTTTGCTTGACAGGGAAAAAGGATATTTGATATGGCAATAATGCTTTTGCATGTGCTGTCTGGGGCATCGCTGCATTCATAAATATGAAGTTGTTTGTTTAAACTAAAATTTAAAGCTTGCAGGTTCTTCTCTCTGCTTTTGATGCTGATGCCTCACTTGATGTACTGGATCATCCAGTTTTGAACTTCATCTATTACATGGTACTCTATTACACTTTTTTATACATGTAATAAGCTCCAGTAATATAACTTGGCATTACATGGAACTTTACTTTTGATTTGGAACTTTTTTTGCTCAAAATTACAGCTTGTCGAGATTCTACCTTCTGCTCTAGTGCTCTACATCCTGCGGAAGTTGCCTCCTAAGAGGATATCAGCTCAATATCACCCAATTTGTTAGCCAGCAATGCTTCTTTAATCTTAATGTTCTCTGTTCCCCCAGAGCAGTTGGTCCTGTCTGTTTCAGCTGTAGGTGATGTTGGAGTTGAGCATTGAAAAAGAGTCCGGAAAACGTTCCAGATGTCTATTCTGGTGTAGCTCATGACGACAGAGATTCGTTTTAAATGTATATTACTCAGATTACCGCAGCTTGTTGAAAGGGAGATTTGAATTCTTAATGGGTTAAGAGATGTCGAGGCATTGGTTGTTTGATACTTTTCTATGCAGTTTATTTTCTTAGAATCTGCTAAAGGAAAATTTTGTGTAGTTTGGGGTAGTTGTCAGTCAGTCTGTAGAGAATTCAATTTGAAGTTGTATGCATGCTTAACAAATCAAGGAGATGATGCGTCCCTTTTTCCCTCATTTTCCTTTATGGTACGCCAATCATCAGTCAATTGTACCTTTTGTGGAGGGATTTATTTGAGATTTGGATTAATGTTTCTCTGCTTCTGTTTTTTTGAGCCATGAACAAATTTATACATAGACGTTACTTTCTGATGACCTATTTATTAGAATGGCTGATCTTTCTATTTCCTTTGTTGCAATTGTCAAAGGAAAGTTAGTTGGCTATTTATCAAAATCTTTCCTTTATTAGGATATGCTAGCTGTAGGATAAATGTATATGGGAGTTTTGATATTCTAAAGGCCAGAAATTCACTTTATATAAATTTTATACTATTGTACTATTTCTATATAATGAAAACTCTTCATCATGAAGAAAGGAGTTTTTCCTCTAAAACACTCTAAATTTAACATGATATTAGAGCCACAATTTTGATTCATCTCATGTCTTCGTAAGCTTAGTATAGTTCTTTGTTTTTAGTTATTCTCTATCAGTTTATTTCTCGTTATCATGTCATCAGACAAGTCAATTCTTTTCAATGACAATAACTACTCAGCCTAGGAATTTCATTTCAAGGTGTTTATCAAAGGCAAGGATTTAAGGGGCCATACTAATGGCAACAACCTTACTCCAAACAAAGACAAAAACAAGGATCGGAACATCAAATAAGAAGTCAAGGATGCTCAAGTTACCGTGTTGAATCTCAGATCTATCAAACATAAACTTGTCTTGAATCTTTGACCCTCCAAGACTGCTGTTGAAATGTGGACTTACCTAAAGAAGTTATACAATCAACATAACACTACTCGTTGATTCAAGTTTGAACTTGAATTGGCCAATCTCAAATAGGACAATCTTTTTGTAATAATTTTATTTTTACTCTAGCATCATGAATCTTTGGACTTAATATATTGATATTATGTATGTTACCTTACCTCTCAAAAGCCTTAGTTTCATTCAATCTCTCCATGAAATTACTAAAGATATCAATTCCTCATGAAACTCATATATGAATTTAAAAGGACCCAACCTAATCTTATAAACTGAGAGCCTGACGAGTAACACCTTTTTACTCAAACCACCATAGAGCGACATAACTTCTTATTCTCTTATTCCCATAGCTTATACAACACAAGGCAAGCCAAGCCAAGAGGCCGAAACATGAGCATTGTCTATTGTGTTTGTTGTCAAAGATAGTCATTTTGCTTTGAATTGTTCCAAAAATTTTGCAACTATTCCAAAAATTCTGCAACTATTGCAAAAAGATGACCATATTATCAAGAAATGTCTTATCCGACATCCTAAGAAATCTATAACAACATATACAACCTTAGCTGAGTCTTCTCGTATTGGTGGATCCATGGATACAAAACCCATGACATGAAATGCTTTTGGTTTTGTTCAACCCGTAACTCTTGAAATAATCCAATAAATGATTGTTTATGCATTTTCCACTTTAGGAATCTTAGGCAAACAATTCTTTACATCTCCTCCTTGGTATTTTGACTCTACAACTTCCAATCATATGATAAACAATGATAAATCTCTTACCAGTGTGCACAAATTTTCTAGAAATCTCAAGATTTATATTATTGATGGCAATTTCTTACCTATTATAGCAACTGGTGATGTTTCTCCTTCTCTAACCGATGTCTTTATCTCTCTTAGCCTTACCACTAGTATTGTTTCTATCGATTAGTTGGTTGACAATGATTGTAAAGTGAAATTTTCTAAATCTGGTTGTGTTGTGTAGGATCAACAATCTAGAAAAATGATCGCGGGAGGGTCTAAAGTAGGATATCTTTTTCCTCTCCATTTACCTTTATCTCCATGTTTATCATTACCTTTTGTCACTTGTAACTTTGTTCATGTTGATTGCTAAACATGGCATAAACATCATAGACATCCAAACTCTAATGTACTTCATAATTTACTAAAATCTGGTTTATTGAGAATGCAAAGTCCCCATCTCTTAATGTTGTTTAATTTGATTACAACTCTTGTAAGCTTGGCAAAAGTAAAACTATGCCATTTCCCACTTACACACCAAAAGGAGTCCAATCATTTGACATGATACAAAGTGATGTATGGGGTATGGCATCAATTATTTCTCATGCTAATTACAAATATTTTATCACTTTTATTGACAACTATAATCGATTCACATGGATTTATTTTCTATGCTCTAAAAGAGAATTTTTTAAAAACTTTTACATGAATATATTCAAACCAATTTTCTACCAACATAAAAATCTTACGCTTTGACAATAGGGTGAGAACATGTTTCACTTGTTTTAGGAATACCTATAACACACATGGTATAAAAACAAAAAAAATCCTACGCTCTAACAATAAGGTAAGTACACATCTCACTTGTTTCATGAATACCTATAACACACATGGTATAATCTCTCAAAGATCTTGTCCCTAAACTCTTCAGCAAAATAGGATGGCTAAAAGAAAAAAATCATCACCTTCTTGATGTTGTATGCACCCTTTTATTAGAGTTATGTAAAGCTCTCTCTGCTACTATCCATCTCATAAACAAATTGTCTTCTCTTTCATTGCACAAAAAATCTCCTTTCACTCAATTATTTGGTCATACTCCAACCTATTCTACCATATATATCTTTAAATGTGTGTTATATTCACCTTCCTATACACGATTGCATAAAAATCATGGGTTAGTCTATCCAATATGTTATTCTAAGATATTTTATACCCCAAAAAATTTTCTTTGCCATGATCCAATCTAGGTTGTATTCACATTTCTAGAAATGTAATTTTTCTAGAAAATGAATATTTCTTTCAAACTCATCATGATAACTCTTAAGCATTTCCTAGTATACTAGCGACGATCCCACTCCCTATCAACTTAGATTCCAACATCTCTTGATTCCCCTCCAGATCATCCCCCAATTATTGATTTTGTCCAACTACACTTGCTTTTCTTAGACATGATACTCAGGTTCGCAGACCCCCAAATAGGTTAGGTTTCAAAACTCTTTTATCTTTAATATCCACTTTGTCTTCTATTCTTATTCCATTGAGTTACAAACAAGCAATGGTACATAAGTGTTAGCGGAAAGCTATTGAAACTGAACTTTTAGCACTATAAGAAAATCACACCTGGATGTTGTTATATTTCCCCAATCTATAAAACATATTGGGAGTAAATGTGTGTTTTCTATCAAGCTTCATTCTAATGGACCCATAGATCATTACAAGGCTCGATAGTCACCAAGATGACCATCATGTGTACAATCACAACCCTTTCCACCTCTCACTTCTGGCCTTTACATAAGATGGATGTTAGGAACGTATTTTTTACATGGTGATCTCAAGGATAGAGTTTACATGAAATTTTCCTCTAGTATGTCTACTATTTTATCCATTGATGTTTGCAAACTAAATTGTTTTTTTGTATGGTTTGAAATTGGCACCAAGAGCATGGTTTGAAAAATTTTACACCTTTTTTTAGGTTTTCATTCACTCAAAGTTTGTATGACCCTTCTCTTTTTCTACAGAGAACATCTAATGGCATACTCATCCTTTTTGTTTATGTGGATGACATTATTGTCATTAGTTTTTATATGACAACTATCTTTGAGATTAAAAAATTATTGCATTTTACTTCCCATATGAAAAACATTTTAGGCAACTCACCTATTTCTTGGGGTTAAAGGTGCATCGTCGACCTCAAGGTATCTTTTTAAATTAAAACAAATATATTTAAGAATTGGTTCATTTAGCATGTCTCACAAACTCTATTTTTGTTGACACTCCCATGAAAATTAGTGTGAAATATCAACGTCAAAGGGAAACTTTTTGAGGACCTCTCTCTATATCGAAAGCTAATTGGTAGTCTTATCTACTTCACCATCACTCGACCTGATATCTTTTATGTTGTTAAACATTGTCAACAAGTTCATGCAAGCCCCCCAACATCTCAACTTGTTGATGTTCGTCGCATCATTCAATACATCCTTGGCACACCTAGTTGTGGCTTATTTTTCTGCTGCTGATTTGGCTGACTATACACTAGAAAATCCACCACATGATGTTGTTTATTTCTTGGTGATGCTCTTATTTCTTGGAAATGCAAGAAGTAAGATTGAAAATCCACTACAAGATGGTGTTTATTTCTTGGTGATGCTCTTATATTTTGGAAATGCTAGAAGCAAGATTGCATCTCCAAGTTCTGCATTGAGGTAGAGTATCGCGCCATGTCTGTTGCCTGATTCGAAATCATTTAGCTATGTGGTCTCCTCAAAGAGCTTGGTTTCTTCCAAGTTCACCATACTCCATTACATGATGACAACATTAGCATCATCCATATTGCTGTTAACCCCATCTACCATGAGCGTATGAAGCACATATAGGTTAACTTCCACTCTATTTGAGAGGCCTTTGATCATAAAGTTATTACACTTTCATATATTTTCACTACTCTACAAATCATGGATATCTTCACCAAAGCTATTGCCAATCATATCATTTTCTTGTTAGCAAATTAATGCTTAAAGATTTATCGCATCAATTTGAGGGGGGTGGTAGAAGAAAGTTAGGTGGCCATTTATTAAATGTAAATTCTATACCTTATAGCTTTGACAACTAATTTCTTTGTTTGTAAATCTTCTCTTTATTAGTACCTTATTAGTATATACTAGTAATAAGCTAATTGTATGTGGTAGTTTAATGTTCTAAAGGCTATAAATTTACTTGTATAGATTTTATACTTTTATACTCTTTCGAGAGAAAGGAGTTTTTTTCTAAAACGCTCTCTAAGTTTAACAGCAATTCCATTGTATTCTTCATTTCCTGTTTAGATTTTCACTCAGCTGTTTTTAATAAGTTAAATATGCAGCTGGTCATTTTTTTTAGGGTCTGTAATATAATCAGTAAGAACACAGATCCTGCTAAAGGACTTTCACAGGAGCAAAAGCTGGCCGCTTTCTCCAGGCATGAGCACAAGGCAAGACCCACCCTGACAACTTGGTAAAGGAACCTACCTTAGCCTAAAAAATAAAATGTTTGCTGTTGTATTGCTACACAAGCGTCAGCTAGCATTTCTGGTTCCATTCTCTACAGTCGGACCAAAAGTTCGATTGAACCAGAAAATATACCATCAGTTCTATGATAAATGATGAGGAATCATCGAATTCCAGAAAATCAAACTCGCTGTATATTTGATTGAGCATGAGAAATGCACGAAGGAGAAAAATCCTATATCAACCGGAAGCATCTATTCTTAACATAAATGCGAAAAACTTGTCTCCAAAATCCAGCAGCAGCAGTATCATTTACAAAGTTAATCTCTGAAGACATGTCAGGTAAAGAACCAAATCCACCCATATTTCCCACTACTTTTACGGGCAGGCCACTGTAACCAAACGTTACTATTCATCAGCCTATGTTTTCTGGGTATCTCATCAATCTTGGTGAAGCTCCTCTGCAGGTGGAGCAAATCGCACATTTGCTGGCCGAGCCACCACAACAGCGTCATCTGCAAATAGAGATTTAATAAATCCTGGGGTTCGTAGGGGCCGACGACCTGTCATTCGCGGATATACATCTTCAAGAAAATAGTAAGCATGACCCGCTATCATCCCCTGTATCAGAAAAAGTTACAATTAAAAAAAGGAAACCAAGAGAGTCACATGACAAAAAGGAAGGCAGATCAGATTAACAGGAAATTTGACATCAAAGTCAGGAAGATCTTTATATAACACAAATTAAACCTAGAGGAGCCACGCATTCTAATGGCTCCAGCTTAATCAGAGTTCAAAGATACTTCTTGACTTCATAAGTATAATGTAACTGGATAAAGGTGGAAGTCCTTGATCTCTCACTACATCAAGCAATACATCAAAAACTGGAAGATGACTCAGTTTATAGTGAAGCAACATGTCTTGTCTCAGCTTACAGCACGAAATTTACAATCAGTATTAGTGTTTCCCTTTTCTTTTCATTTTTTTGGATAATGATAAGGACAAGTCATGGGAGGTACTCATCTATATTTAAGTTTCTTCAAAACTTGAATGCCAATGACAGAACATCCAGGGTTTGATGAAACAAGAACTACAATGAAATTCATATCCAATCAAGCAAATATTTCCGAGAGAGCATGGTTAAGAATTTGCTAATGCATGTAACATAAAAGCACAAACATGGAATTAACGATGGCACATAAAACACACCAGCAGATCCACCCAAGCACTGGCACCAACAAGAACAGAGAATCCCAAGAGAACCTGGTGAAAAACAAGGGAGAAAACAGTGTTACTACTTGCCTCTGCATTGACTTTCAAGATAATTCAACTTGAAACACATCACAGTTAGAACCCTAATTAGGACAGCTCATGTATCAGTTTGATTCTAAGTGAATGTTAGAGCAGCTACAAACAGATGACAGACAGAAGTACATGTTATCATTATGAGACAAACTTACATGATTAAGCTGAAAAACAGATCAAATGCTCATTAAAAGCTCACTCACCCATGGTAGGTAAGCTGCTGTGAAAGTGAAGAGGCCCAAGAAACTCATGTGGATAAAGGGGTTTTGCTTGCTCCAGACATAAACCTGTACAGATGAAAGATTTTTAAAAAAAATTTGTAAGAGTTTACTCAAAAAAGAGTTATCAAAATGATATTAGAACGTAAGAAAGACTAAAATAACTAACCATCATGAAGGTCAATGAATTGCTCAGGAATATGATTTTTGAAAACGATTCTGACAGATAGGGTATGTTTCCTCCAATTATGACAATGCTAGTCAAAACACTAGCACCAAACAAGAGCATGTAAAAGAAATCTGCAGTCCTTCCCCTGAAAGAGTTCTCTTCGAGAAGTTTGCAATATCGAGCAAGAAAGAACATGTGGAACATAAAGTCCAAGTCTGGCATCATGAAGAAGAACATTAAGAAAGACAGTTGGTGATTAAAAAAAAAATTAACTAAGACAGTTGGTGATTAAAAAAAAAAAATTAACTGCAAGAACACAAGTATATCATAAGCAGTCAGAACTCATAAACCTATCTTTATTGTGAATAAGGAATTTGACATAACATAAAGATATAAGAAAACCAAACTTTCCGATAAAAAGCACCCCAGGATGTAAGATGCTTTCATGGAAAAAAGAGAGCCATAAAGTGCAAGTTTAATCAGCCATGCAAACAGACTCCATCATCTGCAACATCTTGGTTTGGTATATTAGAAGTGCCCAATTCAGTTTTAGGAATTAATTGTTGATTCCCAACACAGAACTCAGGTTCCCTCTGTAGAATGATAACAATCACAATTTGATAATCACTTTCCTTGGAACTGAAGCCTTAAGATTTAGACTGGAAAAAAGGAGATAGCATTTCATTGAAGAATTTGCACTTGAATATTAATTTTTGCTTGAAGAAGATAGGCAGTTAAAAACTTGGATATCACATGCTGTAATCCATGCAAATGTCATAAAATTGACCAGGCAAAACACTGCAACGCTCACAATGAACTTGTTCAACCAAAGTTTACAATAACTCTTCTATTCATAGTATATCTACATCTTTGTTTATGGATATGCAGATATTAAAATCCAATTCAGGACCCTCTTATAATAGAGATGCAAAACGAATGTGAATTCTCATTTCACTACACCTAGGAGCCTGTTCACAGGTCACCGAAGGAGCTAGACAAAGCTTGAAACCTTCTGATATTAAGATGCTAGAGGCTGTGCAGACGAAAGAATTGATACATATACTATAAATTTGAAAGCTTTCGTACATTTCTGATATTGGTAATCACCACTAACACCCAGATGAAAACTTACCCATCTTACGGAAGTAAAGGAAATTAGTGACAAGGCGCCAGAACTCATAATTCTTCATCACAAGTTTAGGGTTTAAGTACAGATTAGAAGGAGATATTATCTGCCCAAAACAAACAAAACCAGAGCTAAATTAAATATAAAAGAAGTTCCTTCACCTTTATAAACCCATCAAAATCACAAATGCCAACATAAATATAAACCCAGAATGAACCAAATTTAACTCCTCAAGTCTAATAACAAAAGCAATAGCTAACTCAACCTCCAAATATCCAAATTAATTATTTCAACATTCTTCAAAAAAATCAAGAAATAAAAACAAACACAAATTTCAATGAAAAATCAAAAGCGAAACTACAACTTACATAACTGAACGAAACCCAGTTGAAATCATTCAAGAACAGAATAACTCAAAACGTTGTCTTTTTTTTTTCTTCTTTCAAAAACAACAAAACCCACAATGAAAATAAAAGTAAAAAACCTATCATTCACAAAATTAAATCAAACCTATTTGAATCATCAAAAAAACAAGAAAGCCCATTTCATTAAAACCAAATTTACCATTCATTATCCCATCAAAACAAGCAAAACCCACATATTAAAACACACAGAGAAAAAAGAAAAAAAAAACAAATACAAAGTTTAAAAAGAGAAGAAAAGGTGAGAGAAGGCAAGCAGGCAGGCATACATCAAGAGAGCAACCAATGGTGGTAACAACTGCAGCTGTGACATAAGAGCGAGTAATTATTGGCATCTGCCTATACCAATCCTCCACTGCTTGAGCCATTAATTAAGAATTGATAATTGTACAAGTGACCTCTAAAAATATCTGATTTTTTATGTTTCAGCTGAAAATTCTTTAGACCCAGAATAGAAATAACGATTTTCTACTTAAGATGGTTTTCAGTAGAGAATTTTGGTGCTTTTTTAAGGAATCAAAGAAAGAGGTGAATGAAAAGTACGATCTTGGAAGGCTATAAGGTATGGTATCCAGCTAAAGTTCCTTGCTTGATACCCGTGACTATGCTGGCCCAATCAGAAAGAGAGTGAGTTCCACGAACCAATTGAATTGTTATTAGTTTTTGGGTTTATGGAAATGTGATACTTTTTTTTTTAATTTTAAAATTTAAAGGGTTATTACGAGGTTACTGTCCCGCGCTCCGCTCATACTAAAATTTATCAAAGGATAAAAATCTTAGTTGAGAAAAAAACTTAACCGCGTGGATTCATTATATAAAACTTTAAAATGATATTTCTTTTATTAAAAATTATTAATTGTTTATTTGTCTATGATGGCTGGAAATTTAGATGAGATAATTTTTTGATTTAAAATTTTTTTTTCAATTATTTTTTACTAAAAAACATTATTAAAGCCTTTCTAAACCACATAATAACATTGAAAACCCAAAAATGGGTTTAAAAACTGAAATTCAACCCAAATTAAATAAATAAAAAAACCTTTAGTTTCTTTTCTTTTAAATTGTTTTTTCCTTCAAATATTTTGACAAATTCACCAATAGTTTAGCCATTAAAGTCAGTGTTTGAAAAAAGAATTGAGGACCAAAAAAGAATTGAGGACTAAAAAAAGAGAAGAAAATTGGTTGGTGAAGCTACAATAAAATGTCTACATGTGACCATGTTTGTGTTTTTTTTTTTAATATTTTTTAAAAAGTTATTATTTTCTATTTGAAATTAGTTTTTTAGTGTTTTTAAATCGTTTTGATATATTAATATCAAAAATAATTTTTAAAAAATATACAAAAATTTTATTTTAATGCATTTCCAACTAAAAAAATACTTTAAAAAACAACAACTAGTATATATTATCCTTATCCATACTTAGTTTTTTGAAATGGATATTATGTAATCATTTTAAGTGTTATAAAATCTTCAATTCACCTTGAGAATCCAAAATTAAACATTATGGATATTTTACAAAAGAGAAAGAAACAATTAGGCTACTAGCATATAAAATTTTAACTTTTGGCAAAATAATACAATTATAAAAAGTTTTAGTAAAATAATATAGTTTATACTTGTCATTGTTCCAAAATGCAACATATAAAGAAGTCGCGATTGAAAAATGGACATTAAATAAACATTATGTTTATAAAACGTGACTCCTTTATATGTTGTGTTCTAAAGTCAGGATAACCACCAAAACAGTTACACCCTACATTGAATTGCTTTATTGAAGGGAATTGCTTACAATGTTTGTCTATTTTCAACCATTAATGTAGCGTAGAAATTAAAGGTTCTAAACATTTAGGTGGAGATCTAATATATTTATAGGTGGATTTGACCTAATAAGACTATGTAGATGACCTAATAAATGCTTTTCTAGATTAGTTGAACAAATCTAGATCCTAGAAAAGATCTAGTTGCGCCAGAATAGGTTAGCACCTCTAAACTGAGATAATATAATTAAATTTCTCGCTCGTTGTGATTCACAATCACGACATTTAAGGAAGTCATGGTTCAGAACCATGACAACTTATGATGTCGTTGTTCTGAATCGTGATATGTACAAACTATGCTATTTCAACAATTCTCTTTTTAAATTGTGCTATTTCCTCTATATTTTTAATTTACTGTGCTAATTTTATAAAAAAAAAAAACCCAAAGAAAAATTAGAATATAAAAGGCATTTAACAAGAATATCTATTTTTTTCCTTGTTCTCTATAATCATATTATGAAATGTTAAAATCATATTTTCTATAAAATATTTAAAGATGATTAAAAAACTTTATTTTTTTTAACTAGAAAGGGATATGTTATAAAATTAAAAAATATTTTATTAACATTATAAACTATTTTAATTTAAATTTTAGAGGGGGTTGCACCCTTAGTTCTACCTGTATTTCCCATGTCACTTATCTTATCTTATGCATATAAGATTGATTGATTAATTCTTGAAAGGATGCTGCCAAATCCTTTTATGTCTATCGTTTGGCTTCAACTAGATATCACTGGTTGTATATGAAATTGATAACATAAACCTTAACCTTTTATGTAAAAAAGGGGTTGAAGTGTCATCTTACCCTGATAACATTTAAAGATGGATAAATATTCCTTATACATCATTAACGAGGGATAAATATCATTTACACGTCATTAATGAGGGATAAAGTAACAAGTCATTTTAAAGACTTTTATACATCTGGGGATGTAAAGAGATGAGAATATTTGACCTTAACTATTTCTGTTATGGGTTACGACAAAAATAAACGGAGTCTCGTGACCCAATAGGAAACCTATAAAGATTATCAATTTTACATCCATCTAGGCTTAGTGAGATGCTAAGTCTAAGGATGTTAGGTCTGGCAGCCTACTAGTCCCACATGTACCTAGGCTTTGTGCATAAATGAGCCTATGGATGCTGGGTTTGGCAAGCTGTCAAATCCATATATACATGGGCTTAATGCGTAGCTAAGCTTAGGGATGTTGAGTTATTACCCTGCCTTTAGTCCTTTTGTTGAATATGGATTCTATGAAAAAATAACATAAAGCATGATTTTCCATCAGTAGCTCCCCAAGTCTTTGCATATTTATTATGCAAAAATTTTAAAAGGTTACTAGCTTTAAAAAAGTCGTTTTACTTGAGAATTTTATGTCCCATTAACGAGGGATTTTTTTAACTTCCTTAAGAGATTTATCTTTATAGAATTGTTGAGATTCTTTGTGGCAATGTGTCTCATTTTTATTTGAAAGGGATGATCAAATGACCTATCTTTATTAAAAAAGAGGTATCCTTTAGGAAATAAAACGTTAGCGTGCATTCAATACTATAACTAAATGAATTTTTGAAGATTTGAGATGACATGAAAGATTATTCATCTAACAATGAGGGCAGAAAGATGTTTTCTTTATAACTATAGTCGTTCTTGCTTTTATCTTTTCTTTTACTTTCACTTTCTGTAATTTCTGAAAAACTACTCTATTTAAAAAAACCTCTAACCAATTTAGCTATAATCTAAGAAGAATCCCTCATTCTTGATATTTCATGCCAAAAGCTTTTTTTTCCTTATCTATTTTAAACATAAAATTAGACCAAAAAAGAGTCAGATTTGTCTCTAGAAAAAAAACTTATTGCCTTTGACGAGGAGTTTAGGTTTCGACTTGGAACTAAGGGAAACAACAAGGATATGAGTCTATTAGATTAGGCCCCAAAAC
>Ga0325405_1001119_pt1 | contig 27013 bp, 15 predicted proteins | sample PopdelMetagenome_21_FD_205663 | JGI IMG/M metagenome (GOLD analysis project Ga0325405, IMG submission 205663) | Populus deltoides microbial communities from Bellville, Georgia, United States - Xylem-Control-R2 | ecosystem: Host-associated > Plants > Phyllosphere > Stem > Wood/Secondary xylem...
AAGACAAATAAATAGAAGAATTTATGAGAGATAAATTTATTGAGCATTTAATAGACGATAAATTATACTGGACAAAATGGTTAGATTGTTTAATTCAATTATTAATTTTTTTTTTAGATTAACGTGGGTGTCCGGGTCAGCTTGTGCGTACCTCGACTAATCCCACAGGCCCTGAAGTTAACGACCATGTAAGCCTTCAGTGACTATCATATGTAACAACATTCTGCACTTGTGTCTTATACAGAAACACTGTCATGTTTTGCAAAATTCTCCATCTTTTTTTTCCACACCCCAAAAGTTTGCTCAATTACACTTCGAATTTAGGAATGAACCCGGTTGAACAACTCCTCTCGACTTCTCAACTAACCTCGACAATGAAATTCTGGAAGATGAAATTCTGAAAAATGATATCTTTTACTTTTATTTGGACCAAAAAATAAAGGTACCACACGATAATCGGAGTCAACAATGTAATACTTTCCTGCATTCACCCAAGACATTTAAAACAAAAAATATTTTGCATCACGCGACCAAAAATTAAATAAATGAAAATTTTGAAAGAAGCCTTATTGTTATATCCAAAATATCTTTTGGTGCCTTCGAAAATCTGATATTTAAATTATAGATGGCCTCATGAAGAATTCTTGAGTCATGTGCACTACCTTCCCATCCAGCCTAAACAAAAGTAAATTGCATGTTAAAACTACATGCTGCCATAATGTTCTGCGTTGATACTCCTTCCCTTCCAATAAATGGTATTTGATTTTCCTGAGACACACAAGCACGCATATATGTTCAATTAATTGCTCCCACACAATTCTAAAAACAAAATTTAAAAAACATTAATTGTAAATGAATTACCAAATGGATTATATAATGAGAGTGGACAGATAAACATATTCACTTTTATTAATCTTATATATTACCTTAAATGTGCATATATCTTGAGTTCATATCGATTTCTTGTGGTGTTGTCAAAAAATCTGGATCAACTGGTTTTATTATATCAATTGATAGCAAACACACAACCTTTAGAACCTCGTTGAAATACCTACTCACTGTTTCACTAGAATGTTGAAATCTCTCCTGGACCTCCTTATTAGAAGCACCTAACGCTAAAGTATAAAGAAACATGCCAACTTTCTCTATAACACTGATACTCCTTGATGGTTTCAGTCCATACTGTGTTTCTAAATGAAAACAAAAACTTTGAAATGTCGCTGCATCTATCCTAAACATATTTACACAACGTATTCAATGCCTATTTAAAATTTCATTCAACCACTGCATTCCTGTGTTGTATAAAATCTACAGGGTTGCTTATAGATATAGTTATTGTAATACAATGCAAGTGCGCTTGTTGTGCACAATACTAGTTTACGACGATTAAATTCTCTATGCCAAAATGAATTGCCTGCATCGTCATCGTCATCGTCATCATCTTCGTTACTATTGTCATGGTTACCATCATCATCTGCATTGCTATCATAAGTAGCACCACTACTATAACTGATATGACTACTACTATTCCTACCAACATAGTCATGTGAAACATATTGAGCGAGATTGTTCATGACATTTTTATACTCTTCTTCAAAAAGGTTATTAAACTAATTTGCATCCATATCTACAATTTTAATTAAATAATTATGAGCAAGGAACAACATATTACTTGTTTTATTAATGTAAATGTGTTGGAAGCTGTCATTACCTGAATCCTGGAACCATGATCGGCATATAGGCAAGGTTCCCCTCCAAGATTCCATACCTATGCGAACCCAAACTTACATACAAACTTATCCTTCAAAACTCAATCAGAGTTTAACGCAGCACTAATAACAAAATAAACTTCATAATATAATCTGATTGTCTTAATACAAGAGTTCATATAATTTCATAGTTTTGGAGCGCTAACTAGATAAAAAGGAAGGTACAAATTACAACCAAAAAGCAGGTTCGGAAGGTTCGACAAAATGACTCGCTAACAAGCTATAAGTTTGAAAAGGTAAATAATAAGAGGGTGAGTTCAACCACTCAGTGAGTAGATAACGTTCAATACACACTCACACGAGGTAATACAACAATGAAATACACACACACACACACACACACAAAATTAATTATGGCTTTAGGTTCTTATAGGAAGGTTTCTCAAATAGGCCATAACAAGAATATCTTAAGGTAAAGCTTATCAAAAAATCAAAATGCAATGAGCATGAGGCTCCGTTCTGTGGGATGATCAGTCCACACAAGTTGGTGACTCCCCCGACCAACTAGGGTTCAGATACGATATGCACAAAGACTAACACTACCCTATTAGCATGAGTATTCTGACTGGCATACCATAGGTTCATAATCATAATCAAACATACATATTCATATCTCAAGGCTCAACTCATGACATCAATCAAATGAGGAGCTAGCAATTTAGAAGTCAATTCAAAATATATACTAGTTCATATCAAGAATTCAGATTCAACAATTGATCATGCTTTATCATAACAAGGATAATAATCAACATATATATTATCAAGAAGCATGATCTAATTCATATTAACAAATCAAATATTTACAATATTTCTCATGCATATAAAAAATTATCCACTCACTTGACTCGAAAGCAAACAGAACTTAAAACTGATACCGAACGAAATCCTATTGACGTCCCGCCGGTAGAATATCAAGATTATCTGAATGCAAAAGAGACATATTTAAGAATGACTCAAAAGAACATATAACCTATTTAATACACTTATCTAAAGGTATATTCCATAACCCTATATGCTTTTAGACTAAACTAGTTATTTTTTCAAAAACCCAAAATTTAACGGTTTTCCCAAAATCTAATCCATAATAAAACAAATAATAAAAGTGGTAATAATTCACTAAATAAACCTCATTTATTCATCAAAACAATATGAAAAAGCTAATATTACAGCTAGGGACCAATCTGGAATTTATTATATTTTTAGGGTCAAATTGTAATTTAGTCCATTTGGAGGACCAAATTAAAATTGTCATAAATTCATTACTATACTGAAATTCTGACCATAATTAATCCTCAATTCTGTCTCGAATATCTCATTATGCTTCAGGGACCATTCTAGAATGTTTCCAAAATTTTAGGGTCAAATTGGAGGACCAAATTGAAAGTGTTATAAATTCATAACTATACTGTAACTCTGCCCATAATTCATCTTTTATTTTGTCCAGAATCTTGGAATATGCTCCAGGGACCAATCTGTAATTTTCCAAAGTTTGGGGACTAAACTGTAATTTCCACAAATTGAGGGACCAAACCGAAATTTTGTCATCTTCAACCTAAAACCCAGAATTTAAACAGAAAACCTACTGTTCTTTCCAGATTTCTAACTCAAAATTCATCATTTACACAAATCATAACTCAAAATCATCATCTTTACCTACAATCTTCCATAATCAACTAAATAATCAATTATCCACAACAATCAACCCTATAAAATTCAAATTAATTCATCAATTAAACCCAAAAAACAATTTTCAAAACCCTAACATTTATCAAAATAGAAATTAAAAGCTCAAATAATACACATTTATACATTTAACAACCTAAATCTTACCTTTAAACTTGTAATTTCCTCCAACTCCCTTCTATTTCCCTTATTTTTCTCTCTTTTCTCTTCTTTTTCTTCTTCTTCTTTATCCCTTCTCCCTTCTCTCTCATGGTTTGCTCTCTAAGAACACAACTCTCTCTTTTTTTTTACTTCCTATTTATATTTATCATCTCTTTATTCAATTACTACAACATCTCTCATTTAATTATACTTACTCTTTAAGCCTCCAAGGGCTTTGTTGCCTTTTCCTATCTCTTTTAATACAAAACATCACAGAAGCTTTACGTGCAAACCTCAATAAATCACATAACTTTTATAGAAAATATAATTTTTATTATCCTATTAATCCATTTAATTTAATTTTATAAAATAAAACAATTCATACATTATTCCATTCAATTTCATTAATTTATCACCCTTTTGCTTACAATAAAAGTCAAGTAATCAAAATTATATTGTCTTACAAGTAATATGTAATTGGTTATATTATATTGAAAGTAACAACAATGCTATTAACAAATTAGGTCTAACATAAAGCATGAATATACAATGAAAGAAAGACAACTTACTACTTTATAAGATGCAGGATGATATACTTTAATCAAAATGCCTTGAGAGAGTCATAACAGATTGGTCATTCCATAAATATTTTTGAAAGTGATGTGTTCTACTTTATTGAAATGGTGAATTATATAGGGTGGAAAAGTGTGACCCGTGAACTACACAATACAAGCACACTCTATCTAACATTAAAACTTATTTTTCTCTCCTAAAAGTCTTATGGTCAACAACATATAATGAATAATAACATAAAGGCATACTCAATAATTGCCAAAAAAATGAAGAAAAAGTTGGTCATAAAGTATACAACTATAAGTCTTTGCTAGCAACACAATAAGCATACAAAACATGGTTTGTCCTCCCGAAGCTACACTTTAAACCTTTGTTTATTAACTCTATAAAAAATCAGAAGCAACAAAGTTAGGAATCTCCTAAATAATGCAACTAAGAAAGAAGAAGATTAGAACCACAAGTGCTTATCAAAATTATGAAGAGTAGATCAATGGTTCCTACAACAATAAATAGGGATATAATTTCAATAATGAACAAGATCTGATTAGATTTGATATTTTTAAGAACATGCACATATGAAACATTGAAGACATATTAAAATCAAAATTTACCTAGATTTTTCTGCAAAAAAACACTTGCTTGTACACACAAGAAGAGCTTATGAGACTTAAGAAAAACAGATCTGCTGGTGGTTTTTGTAGATCTTAGTTGTGGATGTTAGCTTGTGTAGATTTGGAGTTGGTTTGTGGGGTTTGCAATCGTTTATGGCTATAAAAAGAAAGAAAAAAGAGAAGAAAGATGTCTATAAATAGAGGTTCTTTTTTAAGAAAGGAAGATGTTTGTGAAGAGATGAAGATGTGGGTGTTGAGAATAGTTGTTTCACTAGTTATCAGGAGAGTAGGGAGGAGAAGATAAGATTGAGTATTTTGGTAAACAAATAATTGAACGGTATTTAGGTTATGCACAAGAATGAAAAAAAGTAGATATGGTTGCTTTTTGTTGCATCTATGATTGGACAACAAACATTTATGGGTCCCACTTTATTAAACATGTGGTTTATCTTTACCAAACGAAATAAAATGTACAATCTACCACAAAAACAAACACTCTCTGTATATGCATGGTAGAGTATTAATCTTCCATGTGATTCAAGCACAAAAAATATTAAATTATAATTATAACTTTATAACAAAAAAGAAAGAATTTTTTACCTATTTTAATTGCGTTGAAATTAGATATATTTAAAATAAAATAAAAACTCAATAAAACAAATTGGGAAAAATAACCTTGTTTTTAATTTTTTAAAAAAGTTTTAGAGGTAAACCTGACTCAAGTCTTAGCACGTGTATTCCAGGTAGGGTTCTACATCTGTGATAAGTAGCAGATCTTTTCCCTGGTTTTGAGACATATCCTAAAGTCAAAGATGTTCGGAACGAAGACTTCCAAGGAAATGATAATCCACCATCTCCTGTCGGGATGGAGTTTGAATCGTAATAATAATAATAACTAGAGCACAGCCACTGTACTTGAGAGAGCACAAAATTCAAAGTGAAGCCCACTGTAATTCCACCTTCTCCGAAAGAAGGGTCTGGTAAGAATTTAGCCGATAACTAAACACTTCTCCGGGAAGTCTTCCACTTTTCAATACAATTAAGAATAAAAACTTAGTGCTAAGGTCTTATAAAAGAACTTTCATATGAATATACATTTCCATTTGGTTTTTAGCGCATGATTCCCCATAATATCAAAAGATATAATGTTTTTATTTAAATTCTATTTATATAATACCGATAAAAAAATTAGAGTAGATCCTCATCATAATTTGTTTTAAATAAATAAAAAAGATAGATTTTCAACATTAATGATGCTTTTATTTTTTACAAAACAATGCTAACAATTGTATTGTACATACATTTCTTCGTTTAGAATTAATCATAATATAGTTGATTGGTTATCCATTATGAAAATCAAATTTAAATTCGTGCCCAAGTTGTTGAAGATGATAATGATGAAGTAATTAGGGGAGACGGTGTGTTTCAAATGGAGTAGTTAGTTGATTCATATCAAGTTGCTTTATTTGTCGAGTTAGAAAATCCATATTTTTGTGTCATTGAGAATACTTCTATTGATATTGATGTTGATTAGTTAAATATAATATTGAGTACCGGTAGACATAGAGAAAACAATAATGATGATAAGATCGACCTTGAATTCAATAAAGAAGATGATGTTGGACATGACGATGAAGAAAATGAAGAGGAAGATTCTAATTAAAAAAGTGTTGAACTGATTTAGATGTGATATTTTATTGTGTAATGAAATTAGAATTGTGTTAGATATTTATTAGTACTTTATAATCCATTATATTTACACTTGTTGTTTAATTTTGTAGATGTGTTCATTGTTTCAATAATTATACAAGTATTTTTGTTGTTATATGTGTGTTTAGGTTGACAATGAGATTATAACAACTAACCAATAAATCTAATATTAATTTTTTTAACAATGTAAAATGTATCACTATAGCAACAACAAAGTCAAGATCAGTTAGCAAGTAGTTAAAGACTTGTCATTAGAATGCAGAATGACCTTTGAGTCAAATTTCAATTGGATCCAAGGAGAAAATGTATCATATATGCATGGAAATCTTAAAGTGTATGAACATCAAAAACTGATTAAGCATTTTAATAATGCAAATAGTGAGATAAAAGTGTTGCTCGCATCAACGAGGGCTTGTTTTGAAGGGATAAATCTTTTTGATGCTCTAAGGATGCTATAACAACCTCAATTATTTGGATTCAAATTTCCACATAATTTCCTTTTTAATAATGTCAAAAACGAGGAATTTTTCTTATGATAATACACTGTCATTTTAATAGTCGACTGAATTAATTCAATCTAAAAATCTGGTCGACCAGTTTTATCAACCGATTGAGACAGTAGGAATTTTAACTGCCCCTTCCATCAAGCAGTTAACCGAATCAATTAGCAAACTAAGTTAGTCGACTAGTTTAAGCATAATCATATATTTTTACTTTTTATTTTTTAAAATATATTTTCCACTGAAATTTTGGCAGAGTTTGCCCATAAATTCAAGATACAAGATTATCAACATTATGACCTATAATACCACATTCAAAATCCACAAACACAGACAGACCATCTTGGACCTTATTTTTTTTATTTAACCAAAATCAACAACTTATCCTTTTCACTCACCATAAAAAATAATATAATATAATGGAAAGGAATGATTTGAATTAGATTAAACTATATGCACCATCATGTAAGATAAGGAAATGCATTTAATAACTAAAGTCTTAGTAATATTCCTAAACTTCCAACTTAATCAAATAAGGGTGAAATTAAGTAACATCTTAAAATCTTCCATTTATATAAATATTTTCCTATTACAGGTGAAATATGGTAATAAGTTATATTACAAAAATTTCACAAAATAATTAAGTGGAAACTTTACGCACAGGAAATAGTATACTTATGGGAAATTTCTGTGCATTGCTAAAGTCACATGATTTGGAGCGAGGATATTGAACATTTATGATTAGCTTTGATAAATGGTCTATCGTCGGAACCTCCAAAATATAATTATGAATGAACTATCACCAACAAAATAAATTTATAGTATTATCATAAAAATCAAGTTGAACCTAGGGGAAATTTCGTTTAATCTTCCTATAATATATTGAAATGAAAAGGAACCAAGGATTTGAATGAAAAATTAAAGAAACAATAATTCTAAAAATAATAAATTGATATGTTGTTAAATTAGTTCAAGGGTTCACACATCCATTCCTATAAATTTGTTGATCATCGAAGTAAAATAAATATTTTTTCACGTCAAGTAAATAAATTCAATATCCCTTAAGCAAAGGGAAATCAATGGGATTATGAGTAAATTAATTAGACAAAGCTCTCTAATCAATTTCTTACATCAAACGAATTTAATATTGAAAGCAATTCTCATTCACTCGGCAGTACTCTTAGGAGTAAAGTTTATGCATTTATTCTAAGCAAATTTTCAAAAGCTTGACAATTTAACTTAGTTTATTCTTCCTTAATAAATCAAGATGAGAGTTGCATCAATCAAATTAATTCTTTTGCTTCTTACTCTAGGCCTTAACAACAATTACGGATGAAAAGAAATTAGAAAGTATATATGTCATCTCAAAACAATTCAATAAGCTTGAATAATAATCAATAAAATAATTATGAACAAGAAAAAATAAATACTTGAATTTGAAAGAATTGTAATGATAACGTTACTTCTCACAACTTGTCAATAGAGATGGTGTGTATTCCTTTTGAATGAAAATTAAGAATTAGTTCATAGTTGCTAGAAAATTGACAAAAGCAGAGAAGAAAAGAATGTTGTAAAGCCCCTATTTTAGCTATGTTCTGCTCTATTTATTCTCTTCCTTGGCTGTCAAATTTCTTCATAATTCATAAGTTGATTAAAAGCCCTTATGCTACTTAACTCCTTCCTTCTTTATCTAGTCCTTAAGGTTGGTTAAATCCCTCAGAATTTGTGTTGAAAATAGACTCTGTTGCTATCACAACTCTACTGCAACTTAGACTTTGTTTCTGACTTGATTTCTTGTAATATCCGACCATCCCACCTATATTATTTCATTCATAGCATGTTAGGGGCTTGATTTTCACCTTTCTTAGGTCTTAAGGCCCACCATTTATATGTCAGACTCTTAGCCGTAGTGGTATGCTCGGCATCATTAGTTTCCTCATCTGATCAGGAGCCAATCTCGTCCTTCAGATTGCGTCTATATTTTCACCTTCAAAATGATTTTATTTGACCTGACATCCTTCATAAAAGTTGTATTCCTAGATATGTATATGATTTTAGGATTTTGACTCGCATGATTTCAATGTCCGAGGCTCAGGATATGCCCTGTTTGAATATGCAGTGTGAAAGCATAGAATCCTGTTGCAAGGAGGATTTGGGCTCGATTTTGCAGGTTTGATTAGAGGTCCAAACAAACTTGAATTTCTTCCCATAATACCTTTTTGGAAAGCTTGATATGTGTACTTTAACTTTGATTTAGCCCACATTCATATTTTAAAATTATAACTCGGTGAAACATTTGTCACAAGAAGTAAGGTTCGAAACATAAAATGCAGAAATTCTTATCTTTTAGCAATTAATTCACAAGGTCTCCTAGGCATGCAATACTCATAAAAATAAATTCCAATAAGTTCAGATAAGCTCAAAATACATTAAAACGTATAATGTGAAGGGAATAAAAACATATGTATATTTTGTACTTATCAAATTCTCCCATACTTAACTTTTGTACATCCTCGGGCAAAATTTCAATTTTACTTTTCCCATGTCAAAAATGTAATGCCATCAATGAACAACAATTAAACTCTCAAATCAAATCATCATAACATATCATGAATAACATTCTAAACAACTTAAAAATGCTCAACAAGTTTTTTCACTTGAAAATAAAGTAACCAAATGCATAGACCTCGCAGGAATAGTCACTCATTTCTCATGTTTTTGAAAGGTTAGTGTTTCACTCAATTTCGTTCCACTCGAAATGATCTACCATAAGTTTACAAATATTCTCTTTCTCCACCACTTGAATTTCATGCATGACATAAATCATAATGTCTTTATAAGGGTTGTAATGGGGCTTGGTTCAGGGTAAGAAATCTTTAGTAGGGTAGCTTAAAGGTGTAGAAACTAATGAAGAAAAATTACCCAAAACCAAACATAGAATATCAAACACTCCATCTAGAAATTTTAAACTTGAAAACTATTACAGCCATATTAACCTCCTTCATTGATTGTTTAAAAGAACAATTTTCATTCAAACCAAGGAACGATATTTCACCTTCCAAATCTCCAACCCTTCACTAAAGTTAGAACAAGTAATTCTTTTTTTTTCTTGTTCTTTTTCTTTTCTTACATAAATTTATAAAACTCAAATAATTCAACATAACAACTTGCTCTATTGCCTTAATCCACAAATTAAGACATTCCCAAACTTATTCCATGTATTCCTATGCTTTGATAAGGATGAATGATGCTTCACTACCTCTATGGCTTGGGAAAGAAACTTTTGGTTTAAGACTTGTAGTGCAAGTTTATAATTTAAAGAAACAATCTAATACGTTCTAAGCAAGGTCAGATTCAGATTTTGTCATAAAATTTCCTACTATCTAGTTTTACACTTTTAAGCATAACTAGAAATTTAATTGTTAGATTGAGATGAAACTTAACTTGAAGATCCCAAAGGTAGCTCTATGTTGGGGTAAAGTTTCAAGTGAATCGGAGTTCGGGAAGGACTTATAAGAACAGGCTGTTCAAATTTTGTTATTTACTTTCTTTTGACTTGTGGACTTTCTATTTGGCAAAGATCCTTTTCCTACAAGGATGTGGGAGCTTGTTTTGAGAATTTCCTAGTTCCACAAGGATCTTTAATTAGCTGTAATATAATCTCCAAGTGTGGCAAGAATTCATTAATGTTTCAGAATCCTTTTCTTATAAGGATTCCTTATTCATCCTAGCTACACAAGGAAAGAAGAGCTGGTGGTATTTAATGATAGATTAGTTATTTTTATTATTTTCTTTCATGTTCGGGTTTAATTAATACTTTGTTTTTCAGCTAGGATCCAAGACTTGTTTGGATCAGGCTATGGGCTTTTCAGTTTAGGGTTTTTGGGTAAGTTTTGTATCTGGGTCAATTCAGCCCACTAGGGTAGATACATTAGGGTTAATTTTTAAGAACTATTTAAACACATGTAGCCTAAGTTTCGGCAACAATTGATGAATATTACTTTTGATTTTTTTTAGTTTTAACATGTGAGAGTGATTCTTGCATTCTTCAGTTCTTGAACGAACTGAATCTGACTTATCAAAAATTAACTGGCTTCGTGGCGTCATTCTACTTATTCCAATAGTGTTGGTGCCTTGGGGCAGATTTCCATTGTGTCACACTCCTATCAGACTTTTTTTGGCTTTTCGGGATCAGATCTCAATCTTGATTGTGGGTTGCGTGACCACGTGATCACAAGGTTCACATCAGTTAGTATCAGAGCTAAGCTTCGAAACAAGGTCATATCCTTTTATTGTTTTTGTTTTTTTGGTGTTCCTTTAAGTTTTTCAGTGTTTGCATCATTCATCTTCTTGTTCTTTGTGTCTGTCATCTAAGCAAACAAAGAGTGTTATATTTCATCTTGTTGTTGTCTCTCTAATCATATCAGTGACACACACACACACACACAATATATATATATATATATATATATATATATATATATATATATATATATAGAGAGAGAGAGAGAGAGAGAGAGAGAGAGAGATTATATGAAATTTGAAGGATGATTCAATTTTGTCGCAGAAACACAACTCTTAGTGAACTATAACCAAATCACCTTAGATCAATTCAAACTTTATAACCTGTCTACTAGGAGTGAGATCGCACCATATATTAAATTTGAGTTTATTGTGATATCGTGTGCTTGAGGTTTTAATTCAAGGTTCAATTCTGCCGCATAAGCACAACTCTTAGTAAACCATAGGAAAACCAACTCAGAATCCATTGCAACTCCATATTTTGTCTACTAGGTGTGAGATCACACCACATATTAAATTTGGGATTATTTTGATATCGTTTGCTTGAGGTTTTAATTTAAGGTTCAATTTTGCCATAAATTGATCATACAAGGGGTTTGGGTACCTAGACATAAGAGAATGACCTATAAACATAGATTTGTTGTTTAATTGGTATCAAAATACTAAATATTGAAATTGAGGTCATTTTGAGATCATTTGGTCTGGGTTTCAATTCTATTACGTAAAAATTATGTAACAGGTCAGATTTGCGTCAAGTTCCAACACGTGATCCTTACTATTTTTTTTGTCCAAATCTTTTTATTTCTATTATAGTTGGGTTATTTAGGAGTCAAGTCATTGTTTTCACTATTATTTACTTCTGTTTTATTTCATGTCTTTGTTTCGTCCATAATTTGTACGAATTTGCATTGCTACTCGCGGAATCATAATTGTAGTTTCATTTTACTTTGTTTTCAGCATATTTATTGATTCTTGAGTCTGAAAATTATAATTCAATTGTGCTGCGAAGGCTACTTCTTTGATTTGTTGATTTCAGTTGCTAAAGAACTAAAAGAAAACAAGTTAGGAGAGGTAAAAGGTGTAGTGAGCATATTAGAGTAAAAACCCTTGATTTTTATGTGCAACACGAGAGGTGTGAGGATATATTTTATTCTACTAACCAAATTTTACAGATTCAAAGAATGTTTGAAAACAACGAATTAGTGACATAAAACGTTGATGTCGCTTTCCACTTGCGAGCCATAGGCCAACAATTCGAGCTTATGTCTATGACGTACAAGGATATGAAAAATGAGTGAATTTAATAAAGCAATAGAATAGTGGAGCTGATCGCCGAGGAAATACGATCTGTAGGGCCGTACGAAATGTCAGATCTAATTTTAAGGAGTTTGTTGATGAAAACGCAAATACATGTGAAAATAACTATTATTTTGCATCTGCTAGCCAATGAATGAGGTTTGGACCCAATAGGGCTAGGAGGAATGTGAGTTTTCATTGCTTGGGGAATTATGAAGATGTGGACGAGGACTTGGACTTAATTAAACTTAAAATTCCTAACTCTCAAAGTAAAAATGATCTAGAGATGTATTTGGAGTGGAAGAAAAAGGTGGATTGGATTTTTGATTGTCGTAGCTATTCGAAGGTGATGAAGCTGAAAGATGATAAGGATTTCATGAAGCAATAGATTATTGGGGTTGATCGGAGGAGATTTAATATGAGTAAGGAAGAGAAACAGAGGTTATGGGTTTTAAATATTTATGATCATAATGCTTCTATGAGGTTAGATAAAGAGCGCGAGGCAGAATGACTTGTAAAGGTTTATAAAGAAACAAATAAAGAACGTGAATAATGGAGAGCTTCAGTTCAGTGCCAAAAGAATAAAAAATGAAAGAGGGTAGCCATGGTTATCATTCAAAAATATACATGCAAGTGGATGGCAAGACGTGCTTATATGAAATTATTATCGGCTACTACATTTATATAATGTTGTTGCAGGCAATTGTATGTAAGAAAAGAACTCCAAAGACTTCAACAAGAGGTTAAGGAATTGTCCATTAAACCTGTTAGTGATTCGAGGATGAATCGTCTTGAAGAGAGAGGGAATGATACGATCCAAGCAAGGTCAGATTCGGACTTTGTTGTAAAATTTCCTACTGTCTAGTTTTATGCTTTTAAGCATAAATGGAAATCCAACCGTTGGATCAGGATGAAACTTGACATGAAGATCTCAGAGGTATTGTTCTATGTTGGGGTAAAGTTTCCAGTGAATTGGAGTTTAGGAAGGACTTGTGATATAGATCAGAACAGACTGTACAAATTTTGTTATTTACTTTCTTTTGACTTGTGGACTTTCTATTTGGCAAGGTTCCTTTTCCTACAAAGATGTGGGAGCTTGTTTTGGGAATTTCCTAATTCCACAAGGATCTTTAATGAGCTGCAAGTATGGCAATGATTCATTAATTAATATTTCAAAATCATTTTCTTATAAGGATTCCTTATTCATCCTAGCTACACAAGGAAAGAAAGGCTAGTTGTATTTAATGACATATTAGTTATTTTTATTATTTTCTTTCATGTTTGGGCTTAATTAATACTTTGTTTTTAGCTAGGATCCAAGACTTGTTTGGATCAGGCTATGGGCTTTTTAATTTTGGGTTTTTGGGTTAGTTTTGTATGTGGGCTAGTTCAGCCCACTAGGGTAGATACATTAGAGTTAATTTTTAAGAACTATTTAAACACATGTAACCAAAATTTCAGCAGCCATTGAAGAATATTACTTTTGATTTTTTTTTCAGTTTTAACGTGTGAGAGCAATTCTTGCATTCTTCAGTTCTTGAACAAACTAAATCTGACTTATTGAAGATTAACTGGTATTGTGGCGTCATTCAACTCATTCCAATAGTGTTGGTGCCTTGGGGCAGGTTTTCATTGTGTCACACTCCTACCAGACTTTTTTCAGCTTTCCAGGATCAAATCTCAATCTTGATTATAGTTTGCATAACCACATGATCACGAGGTTTACATCACAGTCCATCAGCTTTGTCATAACTCATTTCTAGGTTATTCCTCAAATTTGGCTTTTTCTTCCTAAAATAAAATAAATAAATAAATAAAATAAAGACTGACATTTTAGCTAAAACAAGCTGAGAGGATCTCACATTTAGGAAAAACCAAGCTGTAATTTTGGATAGAATAAGAAGTCTAGTTGTACCCCATTTTACCAAAAACTGGAGAGACAATGCAAATTCAAGGTCAAGTTATATGATTATTGGACAAATCTGCATATAAATTAAGCTTAAGAACATAATTAGATTTTTAATAGGTAAATTTGATTTAATCATAGGCCAATTTAAAGTTTAATTATGTTTAAGAACTAATTTGGGTTCAATTGAAGGATTTATTTAGATCAAATTAAATTTATTAGGGGCTTAATTGGTGAAAACTTAAGTTTTAGAGCCTAATTTGAGCTTAATTGAGAAGATTGAAATTTTAGGAGACTAAATTTAATTTTTATCAAGTCAATTTATTAGGGAATTGAAGAGATTTGAAAGTTTATTGGTCAATTATGGGTTAAACTGGAGAAATCCGAAACCAAAGACCACAATGAAAAAGATGTTGAAATCAAGGGTTGAAATTGAGTTTGTGGCATCACCCAAAATAGTCAACCAGACCAGCCATTTCTTGTAACAATTCTGACAGCGCATGATGACTACTTTGAGCCAACAATTGGGATCCCTCCGCGTCGAACCAAGGGTCAAGATTTGGTACCAGTGGAGACCGAACCTCCCTCTTCCACCTCTTATAAATATATGTGAATTTCATGGCTAGAGGAAGAAGAAATCAGAGGCCAAATTCGATAAAAATTCAGCTTTCCCCTAGTTTTTTTTCTTTTTCTACCAGTGTTTCTCTTTTCCTTCTCTCTCCACTGTGGCCTTCGACCACCACCACTGTCACCACCAGCTTAACCACCACCATCTCACTATAATTCACTATAATAACCACCAATCGACCACCTCACGTAAGGAGGAGCCACCACAAGCTTCTCTTTCTCCTCTGCCTTCTTCTCCTTCTTCCTCACAGCCAAAGGTTTCTCATTTTTCTTCCCACAACCAACGCCAACCACCAATTCCTCCATCAATGCCACCACACTTCTCCCTCTCCACTGACTGTTTCTCCTTTTTCCTTTACAGCGGCAACAACAATAGCAGCTCCTCCACTGCGAGCTTCCCCTTCTTCTCTCTCATCCAACAATTGACACTAGCATCTCCACCCACAACTCCACCACCGGTCAACAACAAGACCAGTCGGCCTCTCCTTCCATGCCAGGTACTCCGCTCCTCGCCTCTCCTTCTTCTTTGCCCCCCGCGACCATTGTCATCCTATATGCAAAACGATAGGGGCAAAAAATAATTAACCCCTAGAGTTTGGGCTAGACCCGTGTTAGCCCAGCTCAAATGGCCAGGCCGAGTTCAGCTCAAACCCAAAAAAAAAAAGACCGGATCATTTAGGTCGATTTTGGCCCAACCCTTTTGGGCCGCTACTCGGCCCAATAGACTCGGCTGGGTGAGGCCCAGTTGACTAGGTAGGGCCCAACCCAATACATTTAATAATATATATATATATATATATTAAAAAAACTGAAAAATTCCAAAAACAATTCCAAGGGTCATTTCAAAATATTTTTTTATTTTCTCACATGTTTTTGTACCAATTTTGCATAAGATTGAGTTATATTTTTACACTGTAAGATATAAATCCGATATTAAAATACCATGTGTTTTCCGAAACATCTCTTAAAAAAATTAAAATTTAAAAAAATCTCAAAAACTTTAAAATTAATTTTCTCTTTTAAAAAAAAAATATTTTGTTTTCATGCATACGACTAGATCCTCAAAAGTTTTCCAAGCATATTTCCATAAAAAATAGAAACAAATTACATCTTTCTCATGTTTTAAAAAAAGTGCAAAAAAAAAGGGATATCGTAACTAGTTTATGATTATCCATAAAGATTTGGCCAAAATGTCTAAAACCCTTTACCAATCATTTTGTTCATTTTATATTAGGGTTTAGATGTCAAAAACCCTTTACCAAAATATTTAGGGAAGTAAAACTACACAATAGAGCACACCCTCAAGCATTAAAAATACAAAGTGCAAAATAAATAAGATGCTGAAATTTGGACTTTAGAATGGCTAGGATTTCACCCAATAAGGTAGAGACTCTCTCACGAAAGGAGATCTTCCTTAGACTTTAGAAGAATACCAATGGATAGAAACTTGACTTAGAAAAACAATCAAATAACAATGCAGCTTACCTTATGTAATGCTTGCTCTCGTCTCCTATTGAAACATTTGTGTGTTGGTGGCCAAGGATTTTACAATATCCTCTAAAGACATACTTGCACTTGATGATGTTGAGGAGAAAAGGTTGATTTGTTGTTGACTTAGGGCTAAAAAGGTTGTTGGTTTGAGGGTTGACCGTACTTCAGGTTCAGGTGGTTTTTCTACACAGGGTTGTACTGATTGGAAAATGGGTCATATCTTCTTTGGTGGTTGTTAAATCCACCCATGGCATTAACTTGAGTCATATGATCATCATCTTGTAATTGAGGACATCTATTAGTAGGATGGTCCGGGAAAGAGCAGATACAACAGACTTTGACTTGTCTAACCTGTCCAAAGTAACTTGTTTAACGAGAGATGTTAGTTCTGAAAGTTTTGTCTCAATATTAGAATGTATTACCTCATTAAAACTTCTAGATGAATCAACACAGACTCCAAATTGCTGTGAATTTGCTACCATTTTCAAGATTAATTCTCGTGCTTCTTTTGAAGTCTTTTCTATTCGTACTCCTTCACTTGTTGCGTCAATCATGCTATGGTCCATAAGTAACAATCCCTCATAAAAATATTGCAGCAGTAATTGATCAGAAATTTGATGATGAGGGCAGCTCGCGCACAATTGATTGAAACACCCAATATTCGTATAACATCTTGCCGTTATTCTGGCGAATTCCATTGATTTCTGCTCTATTTATTCTTTTCTTTGGCTGTTGAATTTCTTTAGAATTCTTAGGCTAATTAGAAGTCCTTATGCTACTTAACTCCTTCCATTTTTATCTGGTCCTTAAGGTTGGTTAAATCCCTCAAAATTTATGTTTAAAATAGACTCTACTGCATGAGAGGTAGCTAACCAACTTCTAGGAGAGACATAGTTGACTGCATTGATCTCGGTAGCTATGCCACCTACGGAATTTAATGAACCTAAAAGCGCATGGGTCATATATTCCGCAAAACATCGTTCTTGCCAAGGTTGATTCCAACTTTGCTGCAACTTAGACTTTGTTTCTGACTTGGTTTCTTGCAATATCTGACCATTCCACCTGTATTCTTTCATTCATGACATGTTGGAGGCTTGATCTTTACCTTTCTTAGGTCCTGAGGCCCATCATTTCTATGTCAAACTCTCAACTATAGTGGTATACTCGGCACCGTTAGTTTTCTCATCAGATCAGGAGATCAATCTCGTCTTTTAGATTGCGTCTGGATTTTTGCCATTAAAATGATTTTATTTGACCTGAAATTCTTCATAAAAGTTGTAGTGCTTGATATGTAGATGATTTAGAGCTTTTGGTATCATGTCTAGTGTTTTGTTTTCTGATCAGTATTAACTATAGCGTGGAATTTCTGCTGTTTCACAAAAGGGTCAGTCCCAAAATTCTCTTCTTTTCTTTTTCTCTTTAGCTTCGTTTTTATATGGAGCTACTGGTTAGTTCTAGCCAACCTATCCTTGAGGTAACACTTAACAAAGAGAGCAGCGGCCTTGCAGCAACAATAACAGAGAAAATAGCAACCCCTAAATCCCTAGACTCTGTCTAACAAATCTCCCTCCACCGCAACTTTGTTGCTTGAGTCATATATGCTGTTGTTCTTGAATTATTGAAGTTAATTTGAGCCATGATAGAATATGAGAATTTGAAACTTTGCGCGTTATTGCTGGATAAAAAGCCAATACTAATTGTTGCTTCAGAACTTACTATACTAGTACAAGAATTGCAAGAAGAGTTACAGAAATTGAGAGCTTGAAGGCCATTTAACCATAGACTATCAAATTCGGCACACTCCAGTTTATAAAGAACTCTATTTGCTATGATTTGGCATGGTTACATGTACTAGGGTAGTTTCAATGCTATGATTGTTCTAACAAAGATCCTATATGAATCGCTTGATTTCTTTATAGTTTCTTGAACAGCTCCTCATACTTTTGGGTATCTTCTATACGCATTTTTTAGGTTTTCCTCAAATTTGTTTGACCATCTGTTTTTCAGTAAGCACACACAGCCAAAGCAAATCTAAAGGTGAGGTGAATCTTGTTTTTGTGGTGTCCTCCAGTTATGGATGTTTAAATCTGTTGTGGATGATCTGCGATCATTTTATTGTTTAAGGTTTTTCCTTTTCTAGTAATTAGGGTAAGAAGGGCTGTGTTGTGGATTATTGTCTGTGAACGAGTACAATCGAATCATTAGGTCGGGACCACCTCCAATTTCTTACGCGCAAGTTGGAAATCATTGACCTGATCCTTCTGCATAAATCACGCAGCTCACAGATGTATAATATTTTTAGTAAAAAGAAGATTTTAGTCTTGTAAATATTCTGCATATACTTAAGCTTGTAACTTGGGTTTATAGATCTCAGTGAACAGAGTCAAGGCATGGAGTCGATTTTATATTTCTGTCTTTTCTTTTCTTTTTCTTTTTCTTTTTAATGGATAGAGCATGTATAGAAGAATGTCAACTCAGTATTCGATAGTGTCGATAGTAAATGATCGATTGATTGATTGTTTGTGAAGAATATTGGTCTTATTGGTGCCCAAGGGCCACCGCACAGCAACGATGACAATCGCTGGCACTTCCGGAACTGCTTGCTGTAGAAACACAAATTTTCTATCAATCAAATTTCGCCATGTGTTATTTTATTATTTAAAAGAAAGGATAAAATAAAATTGAAATAAATGACATGGAAAATAAATGAGCCTTCATAGATTTCTTGACCAATGAAAAGTTGACACTTGGGATGAGATATTCAAGATATCTTGTCATAAATGCAAGATCCCATCAGATATCTTGTTATAAATGCAAGATCCCGTCAATAAATATCAATCAATAAAATTATGCCATGTGGCATTGGAAAAGGACCTGAGAGCCCCTATAGATCTCTATAAATAGAAGGCCTCAACCTAAAGAGAAGGGGATTCCTGGAGATACAAATTTTCTTCAAGCAAGGAAGCTCTCTCAAAAGTTCTCAAGCCTCCTTCATCGACGCTTGAAATCTACAAAGAACGAAGCTCTGTTGGATCAAGTCTAAATGCCCCATTAGAGTTCTTCAACAACACTTTGAAGATAAATCAAAGGTACTCTTCAAAGCATCAAATCACCAGGAGGATTCCGGGAGATACAAATTTCCTTCAAGACAAGCTCTGCAAGCAAGGAAGCTCTTGCTCTCTCTCTCTCTTCAAGCAAGGAAGCTCTCTCAAAGAGTTTTCAAACCTCCTTCATCTACGCTTGAAGTCTACAAAGAACGAAGCTCTGTTGGATCAAGCCTAAACGCCCCATAAGAGTTCTTCAACAACACTTTGAAGACACATCAAAGGTACTCTTCAAAGCATCAAATCACCAAATCTCGCTTTACAATACACGCCCAAATTCACGTTCTTGCAAAGCACAAATCTTGGCTTGATTACTCAAATAAATCAAGTCGCCATATATCAAATCCAAGGGAAGAATCAGAGGATTGTCATATTCTTTTTGAAAGAATATATTACATAGAGATTGTACCCATTCATATATTTAATAAAATCATATATTTGTACACGCGTGCTTGTTTAATTTCAGGTGCACAAAATTGTGTCTACACTTGCTGATATAGCAAAATCAAGAGTACATGTTGATTATATATATGTTGCGACAAACCGCGTCTCAACAGATCGCGCATGTACTACCTAGACTATGCTTGATTGACAAATATTTTAGACTACTAGTAGTGTTGACTATGTAAGAAATTTCCATGTGAATTTCATCAACAACAAAAAATAAAAATTCAAAGGCGAGCGTTTACCTCAGTAGTGGAACATTGCTGTGCCGCTAGACTGACTGTGGTGTTAAATCGTTTGTCTCAGCAGTTCCTTGCTGTGCCGCTAGACTGACTGTGGTGTTAAATCGTTTACCCCAGCAGTGGAACATTGCTGTGCCGCTAGACTGACTGTGGTGTTAAATCGTTTGCCTCAGCAGTGGAACGTTGCTAGAATAGTGAAGTCAAGTAATACACTGCTTGCAGCTGTTATTCTTTTATTATATGTCAATTCGCATGCAATTGCTCGAATTTGCTTGTAGAATCTCTGGATACAATATTCTGCGTGTTCTTTTTCTAAATTAGTGAAGTCAAGTTTACCTGTCTTTCTACCTTAACTGTATTTGTGGTTTCTTTATATTTTGAAATGTTTCTTGGTCTGTGTTTGTGATAATGACTTATTCTCATGGGGTTCTTTTTCTTTTTATTTATTTCGCACAGTTTGTACTCTTGGCATGCTGATTGAAATGAGGAAAAGGTTGAGGTTCTTCTGTTTGTCATCAATTGGGAAATTTCTGCGCATTGCCAAAGTCACATGATTTGTAGCGAGGATATTGAACATTTAAGATTAGCTTTGATAAAGATTGGATATGTTTCTGCTTAGTTTGCAGGACACACAAGGAGGCTGTTTTAAGAAAAAAGCACATTCATACTATCCTAACATGGTATTCTCTTACATCTCACATAATCTTATTATGAAAAGCTTATTCCCAATTAATTCTTGAAACTGCAATAGCCTTCTAACCGAGTAATGGCAATATACTTCATTTTATAACATTTTAGAAATTAATATGCCTGATGTCATGACAACTGACATTGCAGAAATTTATTGTTGAATATGAGCTAAAAGCTGAGGAATTGTTAAATTTAGGTTGATTTTACCATAGCTCAACTTATCAGCTACATATTTGAGCTGAGCTGACAAGAGATAGACTCTTGGATTTGGGGTTGGAGTTGTTTTGCTAGGGATTGTCGTTACCTAGAGCCTGTGTGCCTTTGATTTGAGCATTGCTTTTGAAGTTTTAAAGATTAAAAGCTAGAGTAAGAAGAACGCTAGCTTTGCCTGATTTATAATGCATGGGGAAGCAGTAATCTGCAAGAATGTTCTATGTTGATTCCAAAACAAAAGTTTTCAGGTCATGATTCCAGCTTTAAACACCGCCAAATGAGAGGGAAAAAGAGAGAAACAACTCTGGGCGACTGTGCCCCAGAAAACATTACAATTGCTTGAAGTCACGTATTTGAGTAAAAAGCTGTCATAATGGGATGGTAGAACTTCTGTCTTCCAGAGAAGAAGGGGGTCATAAAGGAATTAGATCTCAAGAGAGACATACTCTACTAGTGAACTTAAAAATCCTAACTGCAACTGCTTGAGCACATGTAAAGCATGGATTAGCTTGGGCAAGCTATCTATTTCTTTACAGCTTGTTAAGGGCAAGGACATCTCCACAAGGATCCTATGTGTATGATGTAGATTGCTATTCCATTTTGCTCACATAAAATAATCTCCCCAAAATTGCGCGTAGTTTTGACGTCTCGAGTGGCTCAACCAACATGAAGGAAGCTGTATAGATGCTGATTTCTTAGTTTTAGTGTTTACAGTGTTCCTTTCACATGGCTTCTACGATGTTGATACAGGTCATGACATTGTGTGATTATAGGTTAGGTTCTAAATACATGAGAACTGTATCGACTGACAATTTCAAAATAAGTCCCATGAACAAGCACCTTATATTAAGGAAATTATCTGTTCATACCTCAGAATTGAAGCATCAACAACCAATAGATCTAGGAGATTGTGCCCCAGAAGCATGATCTTGTTTTGAAGCTGATGATCTGTATATTATTTACAGACTGCTTATGTTTGCATGGTCATTTGTGGGGGGAGGGGGGGTGTTTGAGCTTGAGAGGTATGGGGAAATGATTGAGAGTTGGGTCTTGGTGATCATCGCTGGCCTGTTGCAACCTGCTTTTTGGGGTGTAAGCCTTGTGGAATTTCGGGGATTCATAGTGGAGAGGCACTTGAAGCTGATAGAGCTTTTAGTTGTAGGACAATCAAATTTTTGGTTTCAGATTTATGGGGTCATGCATAAATGCTTGCTACCTAGAGTTAAGAGAGTGGGGAATGAGACTAGCAATGCAGCCATCCACTTTCATTGAAGGATAAACTCGGCTCAAAATTGTGTTTATTAGCAGCTTCTTGACTGAGATAACTATTTAATGATAGCAATTTTTAATGAAAAGGGATATTATGGTTATGGATGGGACTGTCGTGGTGAATTGTGTGGGTAATGTTTTGCAGCTGTTTCTTTTAGAATGGAGGGGGTAGGAGCATCGTATATTGTGGAGCTTAAGGGACTGATTAATTCTTCGTACTGGGCTTATGATTGGTTTTAGAGATATGGCAGTGGAACTTGGTTTATTTTTGGTCTCCGCTTTGGTTGTATGGAGCACTGATTGCAAATGGGGCTTCTTTGTGGATGAATGAAAGGAGTTGCAATGAGATTTCAGGAATCTTTCACTTGTGTGTGTCAGGAGGAAGGGAATTGTCAGGACCTAAATCTTGGATTCATGACTGGCACATAGACAAAATTCTCCTCTAAAATTCTATATCTATATGAATCCAAAACTTACATACAAGCTCATCTTTTAAATAATTCAACTAGAGTTCAACGCAGCAGTAACAACAAAACTAACTTCATAATATAATTTGATTGTCTTAATACAAGAGTTAATACAATTTTTTAGTTGTGGAGCACTAACTAGACATAAAGGAAAAGTATAAATTATAACCAAAAGAGCAGGTTCTGAAGGTCCAACAAAACGATCTGCTAACAAGCTATAAGCTTGAAAAGATAAATAATGAGAGGGTGAGTTCAACAACTCAGTGAGTAGATAACGTTCAATATACAAATACGAGGTAATACAACAATGAAGAATACCTATACAATTATGGCTCTAGGTTCTTATAGAAAGGTTTCTCAAATAGGTCATAACAAGAATATTATAAAGTAAAGCTCGTCAGAAAATCAAAATGCAATGAGCATGAGGCTCCGTACTGTAGGATGATCAGTCCACACAAGTTGGTGACTCCCCCGACCAACAAGGGTTCAGATACAATGTGTACAAATACTAACACTACCCTGTTAGCATGGGTATTCTAACTGACATACCATAAGTTCATAATCATAATCAAACAGACATATTCATATATCAAGGCTTAACTCATGACATCAATTAAATAAGGAACTATCAATTCAGAAGTCAATTCAAAATATATATTGGTTCATATCAAGAATTTAGATTCAACAATTGATCATGCTTTATTGTAACAAGAATAATAATCAACATATATATATTATCAAGAAGCATGATCCAATTCATATTAACAAATCAAATATTTATAATATTTCTCATGCATATAGAAAATTATCCACTTACCTAACTCGAAAGCAAACAGAACTCAAAAGTAGATACCGAAGGAAATCCTACTGACATCCCGCCGGTAAAATATCAGGATTATCTGAATATAAATGAGACATACTCAAAAACGACTCGAAAGAACATATAACCTATTCAAAAGTTAAACGGTTTTCCAAAAATCTAATCTATAATAAAACAAATAATAAGACTTGATAATAATTCACTAAATAGCCCTTAATTATTCATCAAACCAATTTGAAAAAGCTAATATTACAGCTAGGGACCAATCTGGAATTTATCATATTTTTAGGAGTCAAATTGTAACTTTGTCAAATTGGAGGACCAAACTAAAAATATCATAAATTCATGACTACAGTGGAATTATATCTATAATTCATCATCATTTCTGTCCAGAATCTCTAATTATTCTCCAGGGACCATTCTGGAAATTTTTCAAATTTTTAGGGTCAAAATGTAATTTTTGTCAAATGGGAGGACCAAAAATTGAGGGACCAAACTGAAATTTTGTCATCTTCAACCTCAAACCCAGAATTTCCACAGAAAACCTACTATTATCTCAAGATTTCTAACACAAAATTCACCATTTACACAAATCATAACTCAAAATCATCATCTTTACCTAAAATCTTCCAAAATCAACTAAATAACTTATTACCCACAACAATCAACCTATAACATTCAAATTAATTCATCAATCAACTCAAAATAAAATCTTCAAAACCCTAATCATTCATCAAAACAGAAATTTAAAGCTAAAGAAAACATATTATACATTTATAAACCTAAATCTTACCTTTAAACTGTTTTATTCAAATCTCTTCCTTTTACCTTATTTTTCTCTCTTTTCTCTTCTTCTTCTTCCTCCTTTCTCTCTCACGGTTTGCTCTCAAGAACATAGCTTTCTCTTTTTGTTTTTTTTCCTTCCTATTTATATTTATCAATTATTGTTCAATTACCACAATACCACTCATTTAATTATACTTACTTCTAAGCCTCCAAGGGCTTGGTTATCTTTTCCTACTAATTTAATTTCAAAACATCACAGGAATCGAGCTGCACATCTTCTAGCTAGACACTTAGTTATGTTTTGAAGGAGATGGTGTGATTGAGAAGATTCCAGATTGTTTGCAGTCTGTAGTTAATCACAGATATTGCTGAAAACAAATCCTTAGACTATGTCTAACAAATCTCCCTCCACCACAACTTTGTTCCTTGAGTCATACATGTTGTTCTTGAATTATTGAATTTAATTTGAGCCATGATAGAATATAAGAATTTGAGACTTTGCACGCTATTGTTGGATAAAATGTTGCTTCAGAACTTACTATGAAGCCAGCTAAACATTGTTGGCAAAGTCAACAATGTTAGGTGCCTAATTCGATGCCACTTGCAGCACCAATTGGTGCCCCTTGTCCTTTGCTTGGATGCTTGCCTATTTATAGGCAAGCATCCAAGCTTATTTGGCACATCACAAGAGAGGAAGAGAAGAGTGAGAGAGAGAAAGTAATCCCATAAAATTGTGAGGTATTTGTGAGAGAGTAAGTGAGGTGTTTTCTCCTATTAATAGAGAGATTTCAGTTGTTCTTCTATTAGTAGAGAGAGGTTGTATTTCCCACATTACTTAGTAAAATCTTTCTATACTTGCCCATGGACGTAGTCTAATTTGGGCAAACCACGTAAATTCTCGTATGTTATTTCTCATTTTATCTTGTCCCTTATCTTTTATCTTGTCGGGTTTGCATGCCAGTATCCTAACAGTGGTATCAGAGCCTTCTGTTTGGTGTTGTTAATACACAAAAGTTATTCGTGTATACGGTTACTATTCACGTCTACGGCAATATTCACCTATATGGCACTATTCATCCATACGGTACTGTTCACATACGTTACTATTGTCGTATATAGAAAGTCAGTGCAGTGATTAAATACAGTCTAGGAAGTTCTGTCTAAGGAGATTGAGTTTTAAGCGGGACCGTTTGTGACCCCTCCAATCTTTCTTGGGAACTTACTTAGTGAAGTATTATTCATACGATACTATTTCTATATACGTTACTGATCTGTGAAACGGTGATAGCTGAATAGATCACGGTGAATAAAATGACAGCAAAGTATGAGATTGAGAGGTTCAATGGGAGCAATTTCTCACTCTGAAAAATGAGAATCAAGGCAATTTTAAGGAAAGACAATTGCTTAGCAGCAATTGGGGATCGGCCTGCAGAGATCACTGATAATGCAAAATGGAATGAGATGGATGGCAATGCTATTGCTAACATACATTTAGCATTAACCGATGAAGTATTATCAAGTGTGGCAGAGAAGAAAACAGCTAAGGAGATATGGGAGACTCTAACAAAACTATATGAGTCCAAGTCTTTGCATAATAAGATTTTTTTAAAGCGGAGACTTTATACCCTTCGAATGGTAGAAACCACGGCGGTGACTGACTACATCAACATAATAAGAACTCTATTTTCACAACTCACTACGTTGGGTCAACAAATAGAGAAAAGTGAACATGCAGAGCTTCTACTTCAAAGTCTTCCAAATTCGTATGATCAGCTCATTATCAACTTGACCAATAATATCCTCATAGACTATTTAGTCTTTGATGATGATGCAGCCGCCATCTTGGAAGAAGTAAATAGGCGCAAAAATAAAGGAGACAAAAATAGTTCAAACCAAGCAGAGGCATTATTGGTGTCAAGAGGGAGATCAACGGAGCGTGGCTCCAGTGGGAGTTGTTGCGATGTCGCGGTCGCACAAATTAATTACCCTAGCTTCAAACACAACACACAAGATAGTATAGAGCAAGCAAGGGGTCGATCCCACGGGGAAGTTCAAGTCAGATTTTTATGCTAGATGATATGCAATTTGGGGGAGTTTGGACGTTATCTAGGCTAAAGCAAAAGAAAATAGAAAACTATCAAACGAAATTTAATAAAATCAGAAAATTATCAAGAGAACAAACCTTGGTCACAAGCACACATCCACCTACAGAAATCAGAACTGATCATGGAAACGAAACATCAATTTATATTCTGAATATTTATCTCTTCTTAACATTGGTTAGTTAACGGATCCGCCGTATAACTAACCCTAACCATTAAACAACCACAATGTCCGCACTAGTAATTTAATTTAATGGAAGCCTTAAG
>Ga0325405_1001124_pt1 | contig 26920 bp, 17 predicted proteins | sample PopdelMetagenome_21_FD_205663 | JGI IMG/M metagenome (GOLD analysis project Ga0325405, IMG submission 205663) | Populus deltoides microbial communities from Bellville, Georgia, United States - Xylem-Control-R2 | ecosystem: Host-associated > Plants > Phyllosphere > Stem > Wood/Secondary xylem...
TGAAAAATATTTTTTAATATGATGCTAATATTGAAAATAGAATCTCGAGCACTACTTAAAGAGTATCCTCCTACCATAATGGTATTTTATTTGACATATCTTTTTCTAATAAATTTCAAGATTAAATAAAGTTTTTGAAAATAAGAAAAATTAATTTTTATATTTTTAATTTTTTTTAAAATTATCAAGTTATCAATATTATCACCATCATTTCATTATATTTCCGTCACAATTAATTATCATTATCATTATAATGTCTAATGTTATAGTTATACTACAGCACTATTATAGTTATTAATTATTATTGCAACCATTATTTTCATTGTTTTTTCTTCATTATAATCTTTTAAATATTATTATCATCATATATAGTTAATTCCACCAATGTCACAGCCAAATCTTCATAACAATATTTATTGTAAATCTCGTCGTGTTAAGTAGAGTAATTATTTACCAGAAATAATAAATTATGAGAAAATATTTTATGATTATGGTGAGAATTTTTAGTTTATTAGTTTAATAATTCGGATAAAATAAAAAAATAAATTGGTACATAAAAAGTGCAACTGTCAGGTATCCGATAAAAATAACTCACGGAACAATTTAAGAGTGGCATTGTTGTAATTAAAAAAAATCTCCTCTCCCTTTTAACAAGCTAGCCGACACCATTGAGAGGGAGAAAGAGCCTAAAATTTTTCTTTCTCGCAATTGATTTTCTTCATATCCTCTCAAATTGGATTGAATGGAGAGTATAGACTAACTAATTCCAACCAAAGAAACTAAACTAAATTAGTCCTTTTAATTGAGGCTGGCATGGAAAAACATGAAACAATCACCACCCCACTTAAAACGCGAGAAAAATTCAAATTAGATAGTTTATAGAGTTTGTTTGTTTTTGTGTTTGAAAAGTATTTTTTTGTTTTAAATTAATATTTTTTGATATTTTTATATATTTTAATATGTTAATATCAAAAATAATATTTAAAAACTAAAAAAATATTATTTTAATATATTTTTAAATAAAATATATTTTGATTTCAACTTCTCCATCACTTGACCCTTCTTGCAAAACTTCACTCCCTCTAGTCAATGGAACAGTGTTTTCACAGTTTCCTCCAGTATCCTTTCTCCATTACTGAAATGCCGCGGAGAAATAGTCCTGAAGAAAACTTTAAGTCGAGGGTGCATGGAAGTTTGTGAATCAAGCCACTGAACAATGCTATGAACTGTAAAGTTCTTGGCAACTGGGATTCTTGCTAGATTTCTATCTTCGTTAACCTTTCCATTCATGCAAATTAATCAGCCAGTACCGATTTTTCTTGGAACTTTCCTTTGCTCCAATGATTTCCTGTATCGATAACTAAAACATCCAACTGATAGAGGAATTGTCTCATGAAAGCTGGCGGACGGTCCAAACGCATTGCAATCTTGGAGTCTGGATTCGCCTTATTTAAGGGCTCTAAATCTGAAAGGCTTGATGACCAGTAATATAGAATGGTGGTGTTGGTGTTTGTGAACCTGTAAGCAAAGTCATTAGGCCGAGTTGCTTCAGGAAGTTTGATAAGTCCATACGCTTCACCAACATTTTCAACTTGAGAACTGTCTTCTCCTCCAGTGGCCATGCACATCAAAGATTGGAATTGCTGCCTTCCTATTGAATCTCCTATGAAAGCAATTGTTTTGTGCTGCATTCTGAAAGGTAACAGACATATTTAGAGAATTGAACATTAGAAGTCGTTTCTAAACAGCCGGCTATTGAAGGGTATACGTGGATAAATTCAATTGTAAGTATCTGATATCAATGACAAATATTTCAGCAAGTACTTGCTCGAAAACTATGGTTTGGAACTTGTACAAATGCAAAACCGCATATGAACTTGTCCGAGGAAACTGATGGAGAATTTATATCTGATTAAAATAGCCAGACAAGCCTACCTTCTCAAGAAAGCAGTCCGCTCAAACTCTGGCATGGTACAATTTTCTGGCTGCCACCGACATCCCTCATAAGAAATATCCGTTCGGGTTGTCAGTCTACAAGCCCCCATTCCTGACAACCAACGTCTGCACTTCTTACCGGAATACAAAGGCCACCTGCTGTCCACAACCCATCTACCCTTGGCAAAGTTACAAACTGTGTAAAGGAGAAGCATATAAAAAAGATTTCTTGGATGGAGCAAACAGGAGAAGCACTTTTGATATGCTTGCAAATTGCAACTGTATCAGGGGAACTTTTGATTACCTTCTGCATTGGAAGGAGCCCATTTAGCCCCAGTGTTTTCATTTATTTGTGGAGGGAATGAAGTTGAAGATTTAGTTACTTCATGACCAAAACTTTCAAGCTCTTCTTTACTGCTTATGGTATCTGCAAGAAATCCAAGGAAAAAAGAAAGTTCCTTACATGTGAAAATAGAATGGCTTGTTTTTCTCCCGTCCGAAGGACAATATATGTAATAATGAGAGTGATTAAAGAGAGGAAAAGATGTCTTCCCCTAAACTTTGAACAGCATAGATACTCTGCACACAAATAGAACTCCTTCGAGCCTTTAAACAAAGATGAACACCTTCAGCAATAATCCATTATAAGCTTTAGGGGTATTGTTCTACCCTTTGTTGCAGCTATTTGTGCAACAAAAATTCAGAGAGCTTAAACCATTCTCCTATATGCTTAAAGATCAGAGGAAATTAAAGAGGAGGAGGAGGATAATTCTCCTATTTTTAATTAATATAGCATGTATGTAAAAGAAAAAAAAACAGTGGTGCTTGTATCTTAGTTTTAAGCACGCCATTCCATACGAATGAAGAAACATCCAACCACTCGACCAATTGCCTATGATTAGTTTTTCTAGCTCAAAATTTGGTAAAAAAAAAAAGGAGCAAATGGAAAGGATTGGATGATCAAACGAGTACCGAAATGTTATATTTTGATGATTTTATTTTTGTTGGTGAAATATTTTGATTAGTAATCGACAACAATTGGCCATTAAATGTTCGAACCATAGGATTAGACAACGTTATTGGTGCTGGGCTGCTTCAACTTCGAGAGTAGAAGGTTTTTCACGAACAACCCTCATTTCTAGACATGTCAAGCTTATATGGGCTGGATCCCCTCTGGACACCGTTAAGGAAACTATTTTTGTCTTCTTTAATTTTTTGGTGCCTATTCTTCTTTTTTTTAATTTGATTCTCCCAAGTTTTTTTTTTTTTTGGAACCAAATTAATTTTTTATTTTGATTGCCTCGATGTAGAGGTTTTTAATATCAAAGGAAAGGTTTGATGCTCGGTTGATACTCAATTTATGAAAATATGTTTGAATTTTGTTGATTTAAAACAATTAAGGATTCAAGAACTAAATTGGATGTAAAAAAAATATATATTAGGGTTATAATTGACATACAATGTAGGTTTGGTTGGCATGTGCATTTCACATGCCCAAAGAGTGAGGGTTGGGCATGCACAACACTTTAGCAGCATTTGATGCCTCCATCAGTGCTCAAATTCAACCTTCCATTATGAGTGTGTTTGGCAGTATGGTAGTAGTTGCTTTTCAAATAGCTTTTCGTGCTGAAATATATGCCAATAATATTTTTTTATTTTTTTAAAATTATTTTTGACATCAGCACATCAAAATGATCCAAAAAATACAAATCGCACTCAATTTTAACAAAAAAAATTGAAATTTGATCAAACGCTGGTTCAACCGCAGAGCCAAACAGGCTCTATATCTTTTAATATGGCGCGTTGTTCTCTTCCACGTGGGGCATTCACAATGGTCTGTCATTGACCACCCTTTCTTTTTTATTTTCATCTTTTTTCTTTTTTTTCCTTGAAATTGGCACTAGCCATTTCAATATCGAGAGTTGTCCCTTAATTGTATTTTCATTTAGAATCTGGTTTTTATTCTTTTGATTATTAATTTTTTTTATTAATCTTTTTTCTAAAATTAAAATTATTTTCAATTTCATCATTCAATTAAAAAATAGTAGATTGTCCTTTTATTTTTTTTTCAAATTTGGTTCTCACTCTTTTAATTGGTTTTTTATCCTTTTGTGAATATTTTTTTTCAATTTCATCCTTCAATTCACGGACGTAAAATGTCATCTCATTTGTTTTAGTATCTAATTTGATCCTTATTCTTTTCATTACTATTTTTTATTTTATATTTTTTTGTAATTTTTTTTTCAATTTAATCAATTAACATGAGTGTTGTTGGAATTTGGCCTTCATGTTTTTTCTCAATGGGGGTGATCTTAGTTTCATGAACCAAGTTGCGGATTCAAAAACTTAACCTGCGTTAACATTGTTCTTTTTTTTTTAGATTTTTTTTCACTGATTTTCTTTTTTTATTTCATCCTTCCACACTGTATATTTTTAAATCGGTGTTTTGTTTTTAATTAGGCTTCATGATTTTCTTTGATTTCATTTCTTTTCGGTTATCCTGACTACATCATCTATGTTGCAGGTCTAATAGGTTAGCTTGGGTTGACTCGAGTTTTTTTTGTCATTTTTGAAAAAAAATTATTTCACCCTTCAACATTTGATATTTGTGTTTTTTCTTGGTTTTCCTTCTATCAGACTATCTCACTCACATGATTTAAGTCGTGAAGTTTGGTGGGCTTGCTGATTGGTGGTGTTTTTTTTTTTGTTCTTTTGTTAGTTGATTTTTTTCTTTTCAATTCCATTCTTTGTCATTGGAATTATTAAAAATTTAGCTTCGTTATTTTTTATTTTTTTTATTGTTTTTTCCTAGTATCATGATCCGAGCTGTAGATTTGGTATGCTCGCTCAGGTTTGCTCGAGTTGTTATTTATTTTTTCTTTTTTTTTTCAATTTTATTCTTCTGTGTTGGGTTGACTAGGATTTGAGCTTCATCGTCTTTTTCATTTTTCTTGGTTTTTTTTTTGTTCAAGTTCTCATGAAATTTTTTGTTTTGTTTTGTTCAATCCATTTATTTTCGATAGCTGTATTTTTATTATCTAATTAAATCTTACCAGCTTATTTGGCTTGGTTGTGTTTATGCTCTATGTCATTGATTTGTTTTTGTTCTTTAAAACTCACTTGTATTGCCTTTTTTATTAATATTTTTAATTTCAAAAAAAAATATTTGTTCTTGTTTTATATCATTCATTTTATAAAAATCAAAAGGAATTAGAACACATTCTCAAAATATTTTTTTGGACAATTCAAAATAAAGAAAGAAAAGGAAAAGAAAGAAAGAAAAAGGTCATCTAACGTCAAACCAAACTTAACTAATATACATGCGCCACCCACGGAGAAAGAAGACATCGAGACACATCAAATTATGTGGCGGAAGCTTGATTTCATCTACGAGCATCAACCTCACGCGCCACATGAAGACGGTGGAGCGACTAACGCATGTTAGGCACGCATCAACATCTTTTTATATATATACATGCACACAAAAAAAATGTTCTTATAACCAAACAGCAATAACAAAAAAAACCCTTACGAAATTATAATCAAACCCTTGACAGTACTGCCCCGAAACAAATCAAAAATAACAAATTAGTCGTGTGTAAAAATCATCTTATCTCTCGAGCAAAACTTTAAAAATTAAAGAATTAATGGTAAAAAGATAATTTTATTATACCTCTAAACACTTTTGACTGTGGATAGACTACAATAAAAATAAAAAAAACCTATTGGATCTAGTATTTTACTCAATAATGAATATAATAAATTAGTTGTATCAAATTGTATATATAACACATACAACGATTTGTAAGGGTTTTAATTTACTGATTTCCCACGCACGCCCTTTTCCAATTTGTCAATTTTCGGAGGATTTTAATATTATTGAAGTTATTATTTTTAAAGTTTTTTTTATTTAGAAATATATTAAAATAATAATTTTTTTAAAAAATTATTTTTTTTATATCAACACATTAAAAAATTTAAAAATATAAAAAAATAATTAAAAAAAAAACATTTTTAAAGCAAAAAAACAGAGTCATTCACGTGGTATCTACTTACGCTACGCCACAGCATGATCGGTCCCACGATATCCATGTGAAGACGTGATCGGGCTCTGGATCTCCTTATTAAAAAAAAGGAAAAAAACTATTGCTACTGCTAGGACGCAAGGCAGAGAGTGAGATCCAGTGACCTCCACGTCTGGGTTCTTCTTCTGTACTAATTCAGAGTATTCTAGTTCTCATGTGCACGGTCTAGTGGGACCGGATATGGATCGTGGGTCCCTGCGCCGTCATTTGTCGGCAATGGATCTAAACTATATGTTCATTTTTACTTTCTCCCATAGGACAACGCCCACGGATTGCATAAATTTTCTATGTTATTAGAGTGATTAATAAAATATACATGAATGGGTGAAGCTTTTTTTTTTAAAAAAATAAAATTATCCACAATTTTTTTATTTAAACTTTTTATAATCCAGTTTTATAAAATAAAATTTTAAATTATAGTAGAAAAATAAAATTAAAAAACAAATGACTACAATGTAAAACACAGATAAAAATAATGGTTAATTTTAAATTTTTTATAATTTTTATTTTAATTTAACATTTTATTTTTCTGTCACTAAGTTTGAGAAAGAAAGAAAAAACTCATTGTAAAATGACAAATAAAAAAAAGTTATTGATTCTGACTATAAAGAAATTATCTATTTTTAAAAGAATATTTACATGATGATCTAACTCGTCAAAATCATGACTTCAGTTATGAATTTCAATGAGTTCAATAACATTTTTTAATTTTAATTAAATGATAAAAAAATAAAGATTAATTCAAAATCAACTCAATATTAAATGTTAAAATTAAAAAAAAAACAATAAAAAACTCATAAGAAATCCAATGTTAAAGTTTTTTTAAAAAAAAACATCAAGCCAGACACAAGGTCTGAGTGTTCTAACGTGTGAAGGCCTTAAAAATAAGCCCAAGTATATGGGTTTGGAATTGGCCTATACTCCTAGATCATATTTATTTATTCTTTTACAAGAGGTGCCTTTTATTTTAAAAAAAATAAAAAAAAACAAGTTATGAGTCGACTATTGGGGAGGATAGGCATCCCCGCTATGCTCATCATAGAATCCAATCACCATTATGGTGATTAGAAAACAATAATGTTGAGTTTTTTGGATTAAAAATTTATTTTTTTAATTTATTTTCACTCAAAACATTTAATAAATATCATGAAAATCTTCATTAACCACCAACTATCCTCAAAATTACTCAATAAAACAAAAATTCATTGAACCAAAAAGATCAAAGTTTGATCATTTTTATTGTTGGTATTGCAACAACCAACCATATTTTTTCTATTTTGTCATTTTGTAACATTTTCTTTATCCTCTCTCTAACTCAAGAAATAAAAAAATGAACAAAATAAACTTTTGAACTGAAATATAAATTATTGTAAATTTGGAATGAACCATGTATTTTCTCTAGGTTTTAATTTAGATATTAATTTTATATAATTAGACCATAAAATGATGCAATTAAAATAATAATAAAAAAAAAGAAACTGAGCTGAGAAGTTCACTGTACATAGGCCGACCTTCAATTTTTTAGTTTTGATGACAATGATAATTATTCAATGTATGATACAAAAACTTTCATATATTTGATTTTATTACGTGATTCAATATATAATAACTGTCTATAATTGATATGTGACTGGATGGTCATGGGACTCATGGTATTGATTCAATATAACTATATAGATGGTCTAATGGTAAAAATTTAGAACTAAGGGGTTTGCTCCTCCCGTGGTTTTAGATTTGAGCTATGTGATTGCTAATATGATAATCACTTAAGGTTTACATGGTCATTAACTTCAGGACCCGTGAGATTAGTCGAGGTATGTACAAGCTGACCCGAACACCAACGTTAATAAATAAAAAAAAAATATTGATTCGCTAGTGTATTTTATAAATCTTGTTACATTAATTCATTTGATTTTATATCCTCTCATGTTATTTATTAATTTAGTTTTGAATTCAAAAGAATATGCTAAAAAAAGTGTATAAATTTGAATTTAATAAAAAATAACTAATTTTCTAAAACTGGTGGGTAAATCTCATAATCGTTAAGACGAAGAAAAAAGCAATGATTTTTGTTTGATTATTACTTTTGTTTTGACGAGCGAGATTTGTGTCTGGGCACATGGCGCATCCGGCGGTCTTATTCAGGAAAGCATATTTAAAAGAGAGAAAATGGGTGTTTCTTAGCTGTACGCGGCGACACCGACATTCATTTCATTTTTACTATGACAGCGACAGAATGATTTTTTAAAAATATTTTTTTTTGTTTTAAGATGTATTAAAATAATTTATTTTTTAAAATTAATTTTTAAATGTATATCAAAAAAATAAAAATAAAATATATAAAAAATTAATTTAAACATTAAAATTTTAAAAAACTCCATTTTTATAAATGACCCCTAATTCCTTATGAGGGATTTTTTGTGAGCTTTTTAAAATGAAGTGTTGGGGTAAGTGGCTTAGATTTAGATTTGGTTATCTTATTTTAATTTTATTTGTCGCAAGGTTTCTTTTTAGTTTTTAAAAATTAAAATTCCATAGTTTTAGGTAGCTTTGAATTAGGAACTCTATTTATGATAAATATCCTTGAAAATGTGGAATTTTATCCTAGAAAGATATATTCTAAGGAATTGGTTGTGGAATTTTATTCTAGAAAGATATCTTCTAGATCTCCGAGTTTGAATTTTAAAATCAATGTAATTCTTCTAAACACATTTAATTCACATGAAAAATACATTCTTAAAAAAAAAAAAAAAAAGTGGTGCTGGCTATGGGGTTCGAACCCATGCGTACTTATGTACAGAAGATCTTAAGTCTTCCCCCTTAACCTCTCGGGCAAACCAGCTGATGCGAATGCAGGCTCATGTTCAATATACTTGTATAATAGTTTTGAGCAATATAAGAGATGCTAACATGTTCCTAATAGTTACTCTACTCGAACTAATATGGCATTTGTTGTGCAGAGAAAGTTGTTAAAGTCAAAGCATAAAAAAAGATGGAAAGGGGATTTTAGGAAGGGAAGATCTACTCTCGTTATAACGTAGATTTGGCTCTTTTTTAAGTTGGTGCTAATCTCAGTCATTAAAATTTAATGATGGGCTAAGTTTTTATTAGGAATGTTTCTCCAGATTCATAATAAGTTATATTTAAAGGGAATCTTTTTCATGTGATTAAATCAGTTAATTTAATTATTTTTGATGTGAATATATATATAAAATAATCCTAGCCATCTTCTTATAATTTAAAAAGCCAGAATTTTCTTCTTCTATATGATGTTAAAACTAAGATTGTGTTTGTTTTTCGGTAGATTTTATGTTGCTGAATTACACTCAATAACATGTTTGGTTTTCTTTAAAAAATAAGTTTTATGCTGTGAGGCTCACTAAAAATTTAAATTCAAAATGTAGTTATTATGCAGTAGTTTCTACATGTTTTTTTAACCAAGTTTCATAAATATTCTTAATGTGTTTGTCTGAAATTATCAAAAAATCCTTATTGGTCTCCTTTTTACTGTTTGTAAGAAAGCTAAAAAATTTTATCTAAATACTTTACACATGTTTTTTGCTACACATAAATTTCAACCATAATTTTTACCAAATACGTATTTAAATCCAACTAACTAGAATTAAGAATATTTTTTTTAAATTTATTATTTTTAAATCACAACCACAAAAGATATCTAAAAAACAAACACATCTTAGCTTGAAAGGAGCCAAATAAGCTCAAACTATGTTAAATATTTTGTTAAAGAAAAAGACATTAAATATTTTGTTGAAGAGAAGCGTAATTAGAGATGTATATCAATGCTTGGTTTACAGTGTATTTAAAAGTATAGTAGTGATCACTTTTTAAATTATTTTTAATTTAAAAATACATTAAAATTATTTTTGATATCAATACATAAAATTATTCTTAAAACATGGAAAAAATAAATTAATTTGAAGCAAAAATAAAAATAATTTTTTTTTGAAAACTCTTTTAAAATACAAAAAGAATGAAGCTATTATTTATGCAGAGAGTTGAGACAATAAAACATGGATGTATTACCTCACATCAAATGATTTGGAACATGCGATGTAATCTCATAAATTGGCAAGATGTTCCCGAAGCCTTGGCCCCAACAGCCTCCTTTTTTTATCAATGGTTTTGCCGAACACAGAAACAGTCAGTGCCATTGTCACCAATCTTTTCTTCGGTAAATCTCGACGGCTCTTTCGACAGGTAACAAGGCATTATTTTGTAAGGTGGAAAAGCAAAATACGGCCACGATCAATTCCATTCAAAGTAGCTAGATATCTCAACTCACTAGTGATACAAATATTTGCATTTTAGGTGGTGGACTAGCGGGGGAAGAGCCTTGTTTTATTTTTCTGTACCCGAGTTTGATTTTTTCTATACATATCTGTAATCCCTGCGAGGTTTTATTTGTTTACTGGACTTGCAGGATGTTCGGTAAGTCTAAGAATTAGTCGTAGTGAGCGTAAGGTGACCCGGATATCCCGGGTTATATATAAAAAAAACAAATATTTTTGAAATTAAGTTGTGTTCTATGCTTTTTTTTACAGATCTTTTCATGACTTGTTACCAAGAGAAGGAGTAATGTTTTTTTACTTAACTTTCTAGGGTTTCATACAATTGAGAATGTATACCGATTCAAGCAAACCTTCTTTAACATGGAATAACAGAAGTCAGGCTTGTTTCAATTGTATTCTTGGCTACAATAAAAATCGAGATTGATATTAAAATAAAAAAGATCGCGTTTTGTTGAAGAGATTTAAATAAAAACATAAAATAAATATGTTTTTGAGATGGTATTAAAATTAATTTTTTATTTTCAAAACAAAAATTACAGAGAAGCATTTTATTTTCACCTTTATTATGTTATTTTTTATTTATTTCAAGACACCAAAACTAAACCCTAACTAATGGATGTGAAGTGGTACACCCCTGTGTTATTATTGAAGATTTGAATACTATAATTCTGAGGGCTATAATTTAATTAATCAGACCCTAGATTTATTCACTAGATGTTATTAGTTCGAGTCTCACAAATCTCAGAGTTACTAGAGACTTACATAATCGTTAACTTCAGGTCTGTGAGATTAATTAGGGTGAATGCAAGCTGACCCGGACACCTATATTAATAAATAAATAAAAAGATTTGAATACTAAAAGAAACCTCATAAAACGGCATAGTTTAAGATCCTATCAAAGAAAAATAGTTTGGTAAATAAAATAAAATTTATTCAAACTACCATTTTATTGTTAAAAGAAAAATAAAATGGTAGTTTGAATAAATTTAATGTAACGTTGATGGGAACAAAATAAAAAATCACCCAAAATAATTAAGATCTAGAAAGCGTTGAAAAATCTTCCATTGAGTAAGTCCTAAGACTAGCAAACCATCAGCAATTTCAAGCCTCCATCCATCGTGAAAACCGAGCAAATCTCTTAATAATAAAGATGGCCTTTGCTTAAACTTTAAGCATTAAACCATAATTGTAATTATATTTTATTTTATTAGGGAAAAGGAGAAAAAGGACAATCTAGGCAATTTGCCAAACGCTCCTACAAGTGGCTGGGACTTGAGATAATAATAATAAATGATAAATAATATTATTGTTAGTCGTTCGTCAATGAAATGCCAATTTTAATAAGAGCATGTTTGGACATATTTCTACGAAAGTTTTGATTTAATTTGATTTTTTTTATTTTTTATTTTAATATATTAATATTAAAAAAATTATTTTAATATATTTTTAAATAAAAAATACTTTTAAAAATAACTGAATTTACTATTTCAAACACCCGGAAATTATTAACATGTTTGGAATCTTGTTTTTTAAATTAATTTTTATTTGAAAATGTATTAAAATAATATTTTTATGTAAAAGGATGTTTTTTTATTTTAAATTAATTTTTTAAAATATTTTGATATATTAATATTAAATTAATTTTTTTAAAATAAAAAATAATATTTTAATATATTTCTCTACAATAAATACTTTTAAAAATACCAAACAACAAGTAATCAGATCACGGGCAACCCTGACTACCTCAGATTTATTTGTGTGGATGTTAATTTTGTAAATGATAAAACTGTGATAACAATAGAGACAGTAATTAAAGATGAAATTGAATAATGTACACAAGTTCAGGCACCAAAATGATCATTGCACCTGCAAACATTGCAAAATAAAATTGGTCCTCTTCTCCACTCTATTATAAGCGGTAGTCTTCTATCAAGAGACTCTCTTTCAAGAGCAGCTGATTTCACGGCAATTCTTGTGGCTTTCACTTTCCGTGTCTTGTTCGACCGTCCCTTTTCCTCTTCCTTCTCACGTAGATTATAGGAGTTCTGTACTACCAAAACCAAAGTGAACACTGATCCTTCTTATTTAACCCCTCTCTTCGTATTCTTCTCCTACTTCTATTTCTTTATCCTTGTCTTTCCCTTTTCTTGTCAATTAGTAGCTTTGGATCAATCTCTCTCTCTCCCTTTCTCTTTGCCAACTTAGAAATATGAACAAATAAGGCTATAAAAGCTTGCATCTTTCACACCCTAGATCCGCTTCTCTTCATATTATCAATACAAGGTATGCCAGAAAGTTATTTTTCAGTGCCTGTAATCTTCAGCTCATTCATCATTATATCTTGGATTTGTTTTACATCATCTGGGCTTCTTTACTTTTTGCAAATCATGTGAGACACGACTAAGTCTTAATGGATCTTATGTGATCTTGATGTGATCCCTTTATAATACTTGGTTTTAGCAAAAGGTTGTCGTTATAAGGCTCAATTATATAGATCTGCATTGTTTTCTTGTTACATCTTTATTATTTTTGCTTGTAATGTTGTGTTTTGTGGTTATTTGTAATGGGATTTTTACGACAACCTTTTATCAAGTTTGAATCTCTTGCTTTTTTGTGGTAGTAGTTTTTTTCTTTTTGTTTAAGTTTGTCATTATGTATGCTAAAAGTCTGTTGCTTTTTCTTGAAGGTTAGTTGATTTGATCCATTCTCGATCTAAGCATTAATATTTGTTTTGTGCTACCTGTGTTCGATGCCAATTCAATCTCATAAGATAAAAATATTTTATGTTTTCCAATTACGCTTACAACCTTACGAATGTGGATATATTGCTGTTTTAAGGTTGGACTTGACAAATCGGGATGAATTTCTTGTATATTTTGGGAGCTATGCTACTTTATGTGTGTAAAATATATGATGAAATGCGATCTGAAAATTTTGACCGATGTGTCAAAATATATGCTTTGTAGGCCGTGTCGCTGTGAGATTTGTCATGGTTTCAACTTTGATATGCAGGTGTTCAAAATTTTGAGAATTGATTGGCTATAGGAGAACATGGCGTTAGGAAAATATAGCAGGGTAGACAATAGAAGACAAAATTCGAGTTACTGTTCGACAGTGACAATCACGGTGTTTGTGGGTCTCTGCTTGGTTGGGGTATGGATGATGACATCGTCTTCTGTGGTTCCTGGACAAAGTGTTGATGCTCCTGCTCAGAAAAACAAGAATGAGGTGAAGCAACAAGTTCCTGAGAGCAATGAAATCAATCCTAAGCAACCTGAGGACAGCCCGGGTGATTTGCCTGAGGATGCAACACAAGGAGACAGCAGTACACCTGAAGAGAAGCCCGAAGAGAAGCCCAATGAGATTCCTGAAGAGAAGCCCGATGAGATTCCTGAAGAGAAGCCCGATGAGAAGCCAGAAGAGAAGCCGGAGGAGAAACCAGAAGAGAAGCCTGAGGAGAAGCAAGAAGAGAAGCCTGAGGAAAAATCTAATGAAGATACCAAGTCCGATGATGGGTCAACTACTGAGACACAAAATGGAGGAACTAATGCAGAGGATGGTGACACTAAAATCAACAATGGAGAAACAAACACAAAAGATGGAGGGACAAAGCCAGATGATGGTGAAAGTAATGCAGCTGGACAAGGAGATTCTGAGGAGAATTCAACGGAGAAGAAACCTGGTACTGATGAGACTGAAACAAAATTGGTCGAGAATACTGGTGAAGGTGAGGATGGGGAAACAGGGAATGATAAGATAGATGAGAAGGTGGATCAGAAAGATAGTAAGGAGGCGGATAAAAGTTCTGATGGGCAGGCCAACAACCAGAGTTCAGGCGAGTTACTTCCTTCAGGGGCTCAGTCAGAGCTTTTGAATGAAACAACCACTCAGAGCGGTTCGTGGTCAACTCAGGCAGCAGAGTCAAAGAATGAGAAGGAAACTCAGAAGTCTTCTAATCAACAAGGGGGGTACAATTGGAAACTGTGCAATGTCACTGCTGGGCCTGATTATATCCCATGTCTTGACAATTGGCAAAAAATTAGGAGTCTTCATTCTACAAAGCACTATGAACATCGAGAGAGGCACTGTCCTGAAGAACCCCCAACCTGTCTTGTTCCTCTTCCTGAAGGATATAAACGCCCAATTGAATGGTCTACAAGCAGGGAAAAAGTACGTTCAATAACTTTATGCAAGTTCATTGACTGCCTGCCATTTTCTTGCAATGTTGGATTAATACTCTGTGCTGTTGCAGATATGGTACCATAATGTTCCCCACACCAAGCTTGCACAAATTAAGGGGCATCAAAACTGGGTGAAAGTTACTGGTGAATTCCTCACTTTCCCTGGTGGTGGAACCCAGTTTAAGCATGGCGCTCTTCATTACATTGACTTCATAAATGAGGTGAACCACGTTATATGTTATTTTAATGCCCTCTTTTTGTGTGTTTTATGAATGTATGGTTGCTACTTTGCTACTCTCCTCCCTTTGGGTTGCAAGCATTCTGGAGTTACTAATGTGATTGTGCATACCTGGCTGTGTGTTATCATTACAAATATTGTTGTCTTTAGTTTTCTGAAAGTAAACTTAAGATTGTGGTTGAGTGGTAAGCTGTCTTAAGATCTTTGCCTCATGAATAATTTTGACCCCCCCTATTGGTGGTTATTCTAATCAATAAAGTTCTAGTTTGGCTGGATCTAGGTTACCCCTGCACTTGATGGCCTACATCTTGGATATAAAATTGGATGCATGGTATATCCAAATTCTTAAGTCATCACTAAATAAGCATGATATTGGAGGCTTTAGGATGTGGTTTGAAAAACTTGAAAGATTGGAAAAATAATTCAAAGGCAGGTGCAGAAGTTATTTTTAGGTTGGAAGAAAGATAGAGCTGCAGTGTGGGAGTTGAATTGGAAAATGCTGAGAAACTGAGTGGGGTAGCATAGACTCGTGAAGGGGGAAATTATTCAGTCAGCTTTTCATTTATTGTCATGTGTGTTGAATGATTATTTGTACTTAGATACACTGTTCCAATTCTCCTGTGTACATTAAATCTGAAAATCTTTGATAATACAGCATCCCAACTTTTCCAAAATCCAGCAAAATTGCCTTTTCATGTTGAAAAGCTTATTTATCAATCCCTTACATATTTACTGTTTTTTTTTTTAATATATATAAGAAGATGCATAAGCTTTCAATTGCTTTTACTTGAATTTTGTGTTCCATTTTCTTGTGAGATTCTGAATGTTAGAGACTTGTATGGTGCAGTCTGTGCCTGACATTGCATGGGGAAAACAAACCCGTGTGATATTGGATGTTGGATGTGGAGTTGCTAGCTTTGGAGGATATCTCTTTGACAGAGATGTTCTAACAATGTCATTTGCCCCTAAAGATGAGCATGAAGCTCAGGTACAATTTGCTCTTGAAAGAGGAATCCCAGCTATATCAGCTGTGATGGGAACAAAGAGGCTTCCCTACCCTGGCAGAGTTTTTGATGCTGTTCATTGTGCGCGCTGTAGAGTACCGTGGCATATTGAAGGTGGGCACTTAATTTGCATTTCCTCATATAGGTTTAAGCTCATCCAAACTTATATTGTATACCTTTTTGGGTCGTGTTCTTTGATTTGCTCCATGTGCTGATCTCTTCTGATCGATACTATATAAAATGGGATTTCTTAGTTTTATTTAACAAAATATAGAGAGGAATATAAAATTTAATTTTGTTTTATCTTAATTGAGCAATTGACATATGCAGGAGGTAAACTTCTTTTGGAGCTGAATCGTGTGTTGCGACCTGGTGGTTTCTTTGTGTGGTCTGCTACTCCTGTTTATCAGAAGCTAGCTGAAGATGTTGAAATTTGGCAAGGTTGGTGATTTCTTAACCAAACATGAACTGATTTTTGAGAGGGTTGATGGATTCTAACATGTGCTTTTCATGGGAATTTCTTGCAGCCATGACCGAACTAACAAAAGCTATGTGCTGGGAACTTGTGTCTATTAACAAGGACACAATTAATGGAGTGGGTGTAGCTACATACAGGAAGCCTACTTCCAATGACTGCTATGAGAAAAGATCAAAACAAGAGCCTCCACTTTGTGAAGCATCTGATGATCCAAACGCAGCCTGGTAATTTTACTGTTAAGGCGAGGAATATAGTAATAATCAATGTTTTACTGCTAAAATTCTCTGTGGATACGTGTCTTTCAACCATTGCTCCATGCATGTGTATCTCATGAAATCTTTGTGCTCTTTTACATTTCTATTCACACACATACACACAAAGAAAGTTGCATGTGAATCTGGAGAACATGCATTGAATTTGAAGGAGGTGCCATAATTTTTCTTAGAACAAATTTCCGTGCATAGGAATAGCTAGCATACATCACAAAGTGCATAACTTCTATAATTTAATTTCATTCTTGTGCTTAGGAATGTGCCACTGCAAGCATGTATGCATAAGGTGCCTGTAGATTCACTGGAACGTGGGTCTCAATGGCCAGAGCAATGGCCGGCAAGGTTGGGTAAAACACCTTATTGGATGTTGAGTTCCCAAGTTGGAGTTTATGGTAAACCAGCACCAGAAGATTTCACTGCAGATTATGAGCACTGGAAGCGGGTGGTCTCCAATTCATATCTAAATGGAATTGGAATAAACTGGTCATCTGTGAGAAATGCCATGGACATGAGATCTGTTTATGGAGGGTAAGCACAATTTTTGTTGAAAGTGTTAAATGATTAATGCTCCTGTTTATTTCTCTGGCAAAATACCACACCTAACAACTTTTTATCTTTCTTGCCATGATTCTTTATAATGTGAAAATTTGTTATGCTGGCATGGAGAATAATCTACTTCCCCACCTTCCCTTTTAGCAGGGTTTGGTGCTTTTGCAAAGCTACATAATAAAATGTAAATATTGCCTTTTTTCTTTGGTCTGATATTCTTGTTGTGTTGGCAGTTTTGCTGCAGCTCTGAAGGAGTTGAACGTGTGGGTCATGAATGTGATCACAGTAGACTCGCCAGATACTCTACCTATAATTTATGAACGGGGGCTGTTTGGAATTTATCATGATTGGTGTGAATCATTTAGCACTTATCCTAGATCTTATGATCTTCTCCATGCGGACCATCTATTCTCCAAGGTTAAAAAGAGGTATATAATAATAATCTAAAGTGCATTTCTTACCGCTGAAAGTTTCACTTGATAAACCTCACTGTTTCTCTGCTTTCTGTGTCTAACCTTGCAATGGTTTGTGAGTCTTACAGGTGCAGTATGGTGGCTGTATTTGCGGAAGTTGATAGAATTCTGAGGCCGGAAGGGAAGCTCATTGTCCGGGACAATGTTGAGACCATGAATGAGCTGGAGAACATGGCAAGGTCTATGCAGTGGGAGGTTCGTATGACCTACTCTAAGGACAAGGAAGGATTGCTGTGTGTCCAGAAATCCAAGTGGCGACCCAGAGAGTCAGAGACACTCACTTATGCTATTGCTTAAGCATGATTCCAGCCCAGTCATTGGCACTTCCATTCTCGGTGCTCTATTGCAAGTGAGATTAGGTATTCTTTTTGCTCTGGTTGCTAATTACAATTCATGTAACAGTATCTCCATGTTAGCTTATCTACCATGATAATTAGGATTGTCATTGTCAGTGTCAGATGTTTTTCGTATCTTTTAGTTTTTTGATTTCTTCATCCCAAGATTTGTGTCACAGTTTCAGTTAATATTATTGTTAAAAAGAGGACAATGCATTCTTTAAGTGTGAAGTCCAATTGTTATAGGTTTGGACGAACATCAAATTTTTTGAATATCATATTGAATTGTGTAATGCTGAATTTGTCTCTATTGCATCTCAAGGAAAGAAAAGTTGATTGTGGACAGCTCCATTTTGTACGGCACTTGAAAAGAACATGATGACCCTTTTTTACTTGCTCCTATTGGAGATTCAATTTTTGTTTCCTCACTGTCTTAACAATGGTTTTGCAGTTCTGTAATTGATTTTGGCAGATTGTCTATTTGACTCCATTTGCCTTTGTCCAGAAATATATTTGTCAAAAACCGAACCTCATGTATGTTCTCTACGAGGAAAATGATGCGCAACTGGCACATTATTTCTATCTAGTTTGGATCTCATCTGATAAATGATACCAGTTTGCAATTTGCATGAACAAACATTCGCCTTTGTTCATAGAAACCCTAATTTATTTTAGCTTAATATGTATAGCTTTGCTAGAGTGACGAGCATTAAATTAACCTAAGATGAGAGATTCTTTCAATCACGACGTAAGTTACAACAAAATTGACTGCTTGTCAAGTTTCCCAGATTCAATGGAAGAGGTTCAGAAGAAACTATGTGAAACCATCTTCTTATCTTAACCCCAACAATTAAACCAAAGCTTGTCACCATGGAGGCATATATCAAAGCCCAAACCGATCAATACTTTGAACACAAGTTAGATTAGGTCATGGAAGTAATCTACTTCTCCACAAAAGCAGCTTATCTATTAAAAAATCAGCCAAGTCTTTTATTTTCCCTCTTAACATGCCTATTTTCCTGTTCTTCTTTCCAGTTATTTCAGTCCACAAAACAAGCCTTAACATTACTATCAAAGTTAAAACCAATCTGTTACACTTCGGAGAGGGCGTGTGTGCGTGCATGGGAGAGAAACGGAAGATGAAAACCATGGAAGTGGAACGGATGGCCACGGTGGAGGAAGCCCAGAAAACCCATGTTTAAAGAGTTGCAGCAGCAACAATCACAACAGTAAAGAGCAAGAACACTTCCTTCCCATAGCAAATATTGGCAGAGTTATGAATAAAGCGATTCCAATATGAAAGACGCGAAAGAAACAGTTCAAGAGTGCGTCATCAGCTTTGTTACCGGAGAAGCATCTGATATATGCCAAAGAGAGAAGAGAGACTATTAATGGTGATGATATTATTTGGGCCGTCACAACCCTAGGGTTTGAAGACTTTATCGCTCCACTTCAATTTTATCTCAGCAAATATAGAGAGATTGAAGGAGAGAAGCAGCTTACTGTTCCAAAGCAACAAAGAATGGAACAACAAAGGTTACAACAGCATCATCATCAACAAGAACAAGAACAAGAACAAAATATGATATTACCTTACACTAATGTATATTCTTCCTCAGATCTTACGTCTCAGCCGCCATCTTTTATGACAGCTGATCATCAACCATTTCCTTTGCCTTTCTCTCCTAATTCCATCCTAAAACATTTACAACTCCAAAATCGATATATGCTAAGTGATCTAGTTTCACATAGTTTCTTTATTTTCGTTTTCACCACCCTTCAAAGAAAGTGATCTCTAGTTTCACTTTCCAATTAATTTAGCAGCTAATTTATTTCAAAATTAGATTTTGAACTTCAAAGAAAGTAACGCTGTTCTTAGATCACTTGAATGTTGGAGGACACCGAAATCGTTATTTAATTGGTCAAGGAAATAATATGGTTCAAATCATTTTATTCTCACTTGTATTCAAAGGAGGAAGGATTGGAGGAATAAATGGACGATAATGGCTCCTTTAATTTTTTTCGTTAAAGTAAACAAACACAATCTAATATATTTGTTGTATAAACAGATGGGATTGTTGCCCATTTTAACGAGTGGATCAATATTTACTTGCTTTGCTTCTGCTTCAATTAGTTGAACCATTCCTGTTGGACGTTAGCACGTTGAATCATGCATCGATATCATATCTTCAATATTTATTAATAATTATCACCAAAAGAATCCAGTTTTAAAATAAATTTGGTATCTAAATTTGATTGAGAAAAACTTTGGAATAGAATTACCTTAACAGTGAAGGAGGTGGCTTCCTTTTTTGTTTTTTTAATTCTCTTTTTTTTTCCCCTTTCATTTTCATCATTTTTTAAATTTTATTATTTAATATTTTGTTGATTTTAAATTTATTTTGATAAATTATTTCAATTTATTTTCTATGAGATTATCGCAATCTTAAACAAACGTTTCGATATTTGTTTATGTTTGGTTTGTGCTTGATTTTCCGAATGTATATTTTTGTTATCATATAATTAAGTAAAAAATAGTTTTTTTTTATAAAAAATTTCTTAAACCCAGTAGAGTCCATCACCCGGATCGTAAACTTGATAGATTAAACTGTAAAGACTAAGTCGATCCAATATGTTACTGTTTCAATATTTAATGTTAAACCGATGCTAGGCAAGAAGTCGGGTTGAGAGGTTTTAAGGTTGAAATGTTGGGACGAGTTGAGGGGTTTTGAGGTTGACATACTGGGACGAGTTTAATAATAATACCAAATAGTTCCCTGTGATGTGATATGAACTTTTTTTATGTTATTTTTTTTTTATTAAAGTTGCAGCTTGAACAAAAAAAAGTTTAGGCCGTAAGCAATTATTTGACATTGTTATTAAACCCGACCCAGCAGGTCAATCTTGAAACCTTCCGACTTGTCTCATTACCTAGCCCAAGTTTAAATTTAACCTGCGTGGGAGTTGCCTTGACATGACCCTGACAACTTGATGGATCTAAAAGCAACCCGAATGATAGATAAACAAATTGATTTGTCTTTTAAAAAAATCAAGATGATATATTTTTTTTAATATTGAGACGATGATATGTTAGATCGACATGAGTTTCACAGTTTAACCCGTGATCCGGATCATGAACTTTACTGAGTTTAATAACTTTGTTTTCTTAAACAAGTTTTTACTTACTGATATGATAACAAAAATAGACACTCGAAAACTTGAGCACCAATCAAATATCGGGTATTTGTTTGAGATTGCGATAACCTCATCAAAAGCAAACCAAAATAAATTATGAAGACTAGTTCAAAATCAACCAAATGTTGAAAGGTGAAATTGAAAAAAAAAAGAGTAAAAAAGATTCAATAAAAAAAAGGAAGATGGAATTTATAAAAAAAAACAGGAAAAAAAGGACCCGACTCATCGAGTAAACCTTAAAATCTCTTGATTCAACTCCTTGCCCAACATGTGTTGAAAATTAACTAGTATGAAAGTTACCCTAACATGATACAATAAACTTGGTGGGTTCAAAGGCAACATAAATAACCGGTAAGAAGTGTGGTTTGACTTTAAAAAAATTTTAAGATGATATCTTTTTTTTTAATATTAAGATGATGATATATTTAATCAACCTAAACTTTGCTGCTTCACCCATGATCCAGATTGTAGACTCTATTGGGTTAAACAACTTTGTTTTTTTAAACTATTTTTACTTAATGACATGAAACAAAAATATGTGTTCATAAAATTAAACACCAATCAAATATTAAGATGTTTATTTGAAACTATAGTAACCTAATATAAAACAATTCAAAACAAATTATGAAGATCAATTCAAAGTTAGCAAAACTTTAAAAAATAAAATTAAAAAAAAAGTAAAAAAAAGATTCAATCAAAAAAAGAAAAATGAAAGATGTAACATATTTTTTTTTTAAAGTTGTAGCTCCTTCATTGTTCATATGAACAAGTGAAGGAGTTGGGGTTTTACCTAAATTCTATCACTATCAGAGATAATTGCCTGATAAAACTAAAAGACTTGGAAAACATCATCGAGCTTTATTGTTCATAATAATGAAACTTTTGTTTTTCAACCCAACCCTTTTTTTCTCATTTTCTTTTTTTCTTTTCAGCTTCATACTTTTTTTTCCTTAATTTGTCCGGGTTGTCTTTGGAGTTACCAAGTCAACTAGATCAGATTGTGACAACCCCCATACATTTTAATTTTAAACCTGAGCTAGGCAAGGAGTTGGATCAAGATGTTTTTTTTTCTATCAATTTTATCTTTTTTTTTCCTCTCATTTTTGTCCTTAGATTTTTTTTATTAGTTGGCCAAGTTGCCTTTGGATTGACCAAATTGATCTAAAATTATAACCCAAGGTAGAGTGACGTGTCAGAAGGTTGCTCGTAAAATTTCAGTCTGATCCATTGGTCGAGTTAGGATTTATGCTTGATAGCATAAAATTGGCCAGCAGGTAATTTTTTACGCAAAAATCCAATTTTTTGTACTGTTTTATCTACTTAAATCATCCACATTTTAAATTAATTTATTGAGAACTCCCATCCCTGTTAATAATACAAATTTTCCTCAAATTTCATTCTTTTATAGGTTAAAAACTACGTGATTGCACACATGCTTTTACTAGCAGTCAAAATCATTTATGAGCATAACTATGCATTAATTCATTTGAAAATTCTAAAATACTTTTCTAAATATTTTCACCCCAAAATTATAAAACTTTTTCCATATTTATCATTAATTTATAAATTTTCGAGTTATGGGTCTATATCCTTTTCATTCGCCAAGCCATATTTCCCATATTTAGAAGTGTTTTTAATATCAAATTTAAGCAGACTACATCAAATTTCATTAAATTATATCCCATAACATCACTTTTCTTTATTAATTTCATTGATTTTATCTAAGGGTTTACAATATTCTTCAATGGCGGTGGCAATGGCAGTGGCGGAGAAGAAAATGGTGGTAATGGAGAAGGAGGTGGTGGTGGTGGTTGTGATGTGATCGTGGTGATGGTAGAGGAAGTGGTGGTTGTGAGATGAAGATGATGGTTGAAATAATTGGATGATATTGTAAGTAAATTACTATTTGTAAATGAGTTAATATTTGTAATATATTTAACATGTAAAATATTTTTTAATATTGGTGGTGAAGGAGGAGGAGGTGGTGGTGGTGAGATGGTGGTGGTGAGATGATGGTGGTCGTGGTGGTGCGATGATAATGGTAGTGGAGGAGGTAGTGATGGAGGAGGTAGCGGTGGTGAGATGATGGTGGTCATGGTGGTGCGATGACAATGGTAGTGGAGGAGGTAGTGATGGAGGAGGTGACGGTGGTGAGATGGAGGTGGTGATTGAATAGTTAGATAATATTATAAGTGGATTACTATTTATAAAATATTTTACAAAACTTTATAAGTTGAAAATATTTTACAGTAAATGAACTAAGTTTGAAGGTTGATTGTAAAATATTTTTCAATGACCAATTTTCCTATAAAATATTTTACGAAAAAAAAATACAAAACAAAAGTTTTTGGAATTTTTTTTCCTAAAACAAATACGGAAAAATTTATAACAAATCTGAATCTTACTTGCCGACATGAAACCATAACAATTTATTATTTGACCTTCAAATTAAGCCAAAACTACGATAAAAGATTTAAATAGATCATTTTTTTTACACAAATATCAAATATTAAGAAAAAAAAAACCTTTATGAAGATTATGAACCATATAAATGAAGAAATTCAGTGATGGATCTCACTAATCTAATAATTGATATCTATTTTCATAGTTTTTCCCTTAATGTCTAGTATTGCTTTTACCTTTAACGTCTATATTCTCCCAATATATTAATCTTTACTATTAATCTCTCTATAACATAGTTTGCATTATTGAAACTCATCTATGTTAATAATCCAATTATACATAATGGACTAATTAAATATATAATCAAAATTATACATCATGGATAAATTAAATATAGTTAGAACTCAACCAATAACATGCATTTTACATCCGTTTCTTTTGTTTGACAACGACAAACTACCAAGCTATATTACTGATTAATATTTGGCTTAATTATTTGTTCACTTCCACCAACTTTAGTACTTATCCGAATGACTTCCTAGAATCATACATGTTAAGCTTACAGTCATTTACATCATTTCTAAAGTAGTTGTCAAATTAAGTTCTATTTAAGTGTTTTTTGACCTTTATCCGGTTTAAAATGATAAATTTGAGTTTATAAAGTTTTATCAATTCGGGTTGTTTTTTATTTTTTCAAATCATTTTGGGCTATTTGATACCATAAGTGAGTTTATGTAGGCCTTTAGAGTAATGTTTTAGTTGTTTTAACTAAAAATAATGGTTGAAAAAAGAGTTTTTGGGTTCAAAAACCACATCCTTGATTTGATGAATAGATTCTAGGAAAAAGATGACATGTAGTCTATTGTAGTAGACAATCTGTCGTCAACATATTATTTTTTTCAAAAAGCAAGGCCTAGGCTCTTGAGCCTGGACTAAAAAGCCCAAAACCTTGGCATTTGTTTTACATTAAAAATATTAGGTTCAACCTGCAATGTAACTTGAGAAGTAACCTCGGCATAGTCTAAATTTGATTGTTAAACCTAATGTCATCAAATTTAATCATGGTTCAAGTTTGGTTTGTGCTTTGTGTGCATGATAGGCCTAAGATATAAGGTTTAAGGTATGTTTGTTTTATAAAAACATATTTTCTTTATTTTTTAATATAAATAAACATTGAAAAACAAATAAATAAAAAATATTATCTAATCAACTCGGATCAACCCTTAGATGGTATAATCCTTAAAAGTATTTTGCTCACGAGAAGTTGAAACTTTAGTGGTTTCTTTAGAAAATTAAAAAAAAAGTTTTTCTCCTTTTAACAAAGAATCAACCCGTGGATGGTATAATCCCTAAAATGGTTATATTCACAAGGAGTTGAAACTTCATGGTTTTAAAAAAAATATAAAGTTTTGTTTTTTTTTAATTGAAGAATTGGTCAAAGTATGGTAAAATCCTTTAAAAGGTTTTGTACTTGTAGAGTAGAAACTTAGCTTTCTTGTAAATATACTTGGTCATTTTTTCTAGGTTTCAATATACTTCTCCTCATGTTGTGAGTAGATTTAGGTTGGGTTAATGTGACTTTACTAAGTAAAGGCTTTTAGGATCATTTTGGATATAATCAAGGAAAGGAAAGTAGGTGCAAAGCCTATTTATCATTCACCAATCTTGAGTTTAATGCTTATATTTTGAAAGTGAGGATTGAATCTTATTGTCATACTTAAATTTCAAATAATTATCTTATAATAATTACTAGTTGAGACAAACTTTATAATAGCACAACAAGTATTTTTATCATTAAAAACAAACATAATGCAACTTATTTTAGGTAAGATATATATGGTGATATTAAGATGTATATGATGATATTTATCTTTTCTATTATATAACAATTCCCTTGCCCATTACACTAAAAATTATTTAGGATTCTTAGTTACCATAAAACAAAGTGACAACTTTTATTTTTTATTTTTATGTTTAGTTTGCCGAGATGTCGTATATGACACAATCATCATTCTACGACAATAGCTACTACTATCAACATTATTATAATCACTAACATAAATACTACCACCATAACCATTAACCACAACCATCATTAATACTTCCATTATTGATGTCATAATTTTCTCATTTTATGATAAAAAATCATCCATGAAATATAATTTATTTTATAGAAAAAATATTCTTCTTAATGCATTTAATAATAAAAAAATAATTAATAAGGTAAATATTTTTCAAGAATTCTCACATGAGGAAAAACATTTTCTGCAAAACGAATGTTGCAAATGGACGCTTAAGCTCAACTCTTCTTCTTCTGTTTTTTTCAGGCGAATTCTGATATATGTTTGTTTACAAATTAACTTCTCATGAGTGGTTCCTAAAGTTTTAGCATATTTGGTCGAATTAGTAAATCTGCTTCCTCATGTTTTTTTTAATCATATTAAACTTTGTTTTATATATATATATATATATATATATAAAATGGATTGACTGGAGTCTTCTCACCATGTTTACAATGGATACACCAGGTAACACACAATAATTTTTAATATCTGTTTGGTATTATAATATAAAATACTTTTTAAAATATATTTTATTTAAAAATATAATAAAATATTTTTTTCTCATATTAAAATATTAAAATATTTTTTTTGTTTTTATATCAACACATCAAAACAACTTAAAATATTAAAAAAATATTAATTTAATATATTTTTTTATTATAAACATATTTTAAAAAGGCAACTAAAATGCAGGGACAAACACAATTCCAAACAACTTCTCACGGGCAGTTGGATGGAGCGATTCATTCCATTGTAGGGTAGGAAATAAAAAGCTCAAACACTAAAAAGGAAAGTAAATCGATTAATTTAACGAGATATTGAATCTTGATGGAACATGCATGATTTTCATCCATTAATTTGAAAACGACTATAAAAGGGTCCAGAAAAGTACACATAATAGTGGAGCCCATTAAATGTCAATCAAAATGATAAATTATACGCGTTGGTGTGATTTAATTATTAGGTGTAATTAAGCTTGAGTTTTTATGACTTGATTTATTTTATTGTAAATGGAATAAAAATGACTTGTATACTCTAAATTAATTCATTTCAATGAACAAAAATTGAAAAACACAAAAAATGGTATATGGGTTTGAGAAAGAAGGGTGAAGTTTCAAATTCAAAACAGGATTAGAGGAGATCAATAGCTAACTTTGCTAGTTCATCCCGTTTCTAACATATATATATATATATATAAAGCAGAAAGAAGGGTGAAGTTTCAGATTCAAAACCCTATAGACCAGAAAAAGAAACAAAGCCAAGTAATATTTGAAATAGATTTGTTTTGCATGCCACTTGGTACGTTAGGGGTGTCGTTTCAAAGACACATATATCAGTGTGGAAGTGGGCTCAAGACTATGGGACAAATATATATATATAACGCAGAAAGAAGGGTGAA
>Ga0325405_1001128_pt1 | contig 26836 bp, 17 predicted proteins | sample PopdelMetagenome_21_FD_205663 | JGI IMG/M metagenome (GOLD analysis project Ga0325405, IMG submission 205663) | Populus deltoides microbial communities from Bellville, Georgia, United States - Xylem-Control-R2 | ecosystem: Host-associated > Plants > Phyllosphere > Stem > Wood/Secondary xylem...
TCATGGGTTTAATTGGAGAATTGATAAGTTTTAGACTTAATTAGACTTTGATTTAATTAAATCAGGGACTTAATTGAAGAAATATTAAAGTTTGGGGTCAAAATTACAAAATTAAAATCCAAGGATCAACTTGTAAAAGGCGCCGAAATGCAGGGGCCAATTACAGTTTAAACCAGGGACTTAATTACAAGACGTTTGAAACTGCAGGGGTCGAAATGCAAAAGGGCCACTTTTTTATCTCCAAACGGCGTCGTTTTGAAAGGGACGTTTGTTCATCTTCTTCTCCTTCAAGTTAGTAACCGTTTCTGCAGTAATGGAGGGAGGAACGTTGCAGCAGTGAATCATCGTCCGTTGGGCGCCTTAATGGTGGCCAACCGTTGGCCTACCGCCCGTTATCAACCCGCCAATGCCCTATATAAACCGAGCAGCACCGAAAAGGAAGGGGTTGGCAGAGAGTGATAAAAAAAAATAGAGGAGGGAGAAAAGAAAGAAACCCGAAACACAAAGACACCAGCTGGATTTTTGAGTATTTTTGAAACCCCATACCGAAAATGAGCCTCCCCTCACCAACACTGGCCTAAAGTTACGAAAACAAAAACGAACCGAGAGAGAGTTGGGAGAACTTGAAAAACAGAGTACGGGGACAATTTTTCAGACGAAGGCAGAGGAAATAGAGGGCAGAAAGGCAGAGGTTGAAGGAGAGATTCTGGTTTATTAGTGACGAACGCCATCACCGATCGCCGCCCGACACGCTAGAACTCCGGCGAAGCAAACCGCAACAAGGTAAGCTTCCTCTGTTTTTCTTCGTTTTTTTCTCTTGTTGTTTTGTTCAGTGCATTAGGCATTGTGCCAAGGTAATTAATTACCTTGGCACAACGCTGTGCACGCATGAAGCTAGTTCATGCGTGCTGAGGCCCAGCCGGGTCACTGGCTTGGGCTAGTGACTGGGCTGGGCCGGCTGGGCTTAGTCCAGCCCATATAGGCTGAGCTGGGCCCAGCTCCAAAAATAATAAAAAAAATTAAAAAAAAAGATAAAATAGAAAAAATAGAAAAACATGTTTAAGCATGAATAAAAATAATATAAATTTACTGGATTATTCACCGACGCCAGAGTCGGAAGTAAAATACTGGTTTAAGTTTATATTATTCTTATTCATTATATTATATTTTATTTATCAAAAAAACATATATATATATATATATATATATATATATATATATATAGGTGCATGTATGAAAAATAAATTGATTTATTTATTCACTGACGCCAGAGTCAAGAATAAAAAAAAAAACGCTGATTTAATTTTATTTATTTATTTATTTATGTATTTTCTTTCATTTACATAAAAAATAGAAGAAATATGTGGATTCGTAATAAAATAAATTTAATTTATTTGTTTATTTACTAGCGTTAAAGTCAGGAATAAAAAAAAAAATATTAATCTAAATTCATTTTTATGGCTACGATATAGTTACCAACGCCAGAGTTGGAATTAGCCGTAGTCAAATATTCACTGACGCCAGAGTCAGGAATATTATGAATAAATCGTCGGAATGTAAACCAATAAAAAATTTTAGCATTTTAAGAGAAAAAAAATAGCAATGCAGTTTGCCTTAGGCAGAACGTTTAAGGGGTGATAATATCTTCCCTTTTACGTAATCAGTACCGAACCATAGAATCTCTGTTGACCAGTTAGGGTTCCTAGTGACCATAATACTAGGTGGCGACTCCCCAAATAAGACATTTTCCCCTAAAAGAACATGGTGCCAGAAATCTGTTCTTTTTCCACAAGATGAGAATTATTTTGTGGGCCGCCGCGATGTCGGGTGCGACAAGTTTGAAATGTATTATGTATTTGAAAATCATATTGTATATCCATTTACAAAATATGCATGTCCTATTACATTTAAAAATAAACCCCCTGTCTGGGAGTTAGTAAAGGGCACTCCCATTAAGTCCGAGGAACCTCAAAATCCCTCATAATAACTAAATAGTAGAAGTTGCTCCTTTCAAATCCCCAAATGAAGATGTTACCATCAATACCAACACATCATCTAACAAAATAACTTTACAAATATCAACCTCAACACTGTAGGAAAGCAATTAACCAGACTAAAAGAGCATATCCAGAAGTCTTTAGTCTCTCATATTGAAACTTCATCAAAGCTTGGTAACCAAAAACTTAAAAGCCCAGTTTTTAAACCATACTAGGTTACAAAAACTAGTCAAACCCAATTACAAAACAACAAAAAAGACTTCCTCAAAGCTATCAAAGACCATCTCAACCACCTTAAAGCTTCATCCACCTTAATTGCTTATGGCACACCCCAAATCAGTAACCATCCTCCAACCTCCACAAGTTATATCAACACTATCTAAAATAACCAAATTCAAACTTCAGATGAAAAAGCCTTTTAGGAAGAAAGTCCTAAAATCAACAAACTAATCTAGAGAAACCTTAAAACATCAGTTGCTCTAAATATAACAATCCAAAATGAACCAACCATAATAAACCAACATAAATTCAATGCCTCTTCCCTTTATGAATGAAACATAGATAGAATAATACAATATCCTAAACACCTTACAACAAATGATCATGGTTGTGAATGCCTACAAAACCCAAACTGGAACCCTAGACAAAGCTATAGCTAAACTCCTTATAGCTAATTTTTCTAGCCAGTTAAAAGGATGGTGAGATTATCATCTTAATGCAACACAACACCTAAAAATCTTAAACTCCGTCTAAATGACTAAGAACCAAATACCTATCCTTAAAAAGATACAATTTCAACCCTTATCTTGACCATTTTCTTACATTTTATAAGAGATCCTTCTCATCATGAAGACAAAAATGTTAAACACCTTTCAAACTTTAGATGCAAAAACTCAGTGATTTTTAATGGTATAAAAGTATTTTCCCTACCCGTGTCATACTCCGAGAAGACTCAAATCAACCATTCTATAAAGAAAAATTCCTTTCTTGTTTACTAACCTTTTTAAGAGAAAGAGTCAGAATTAAAATCAAAGACATCTTTACTACAAAAATCATTTCATATAATCATTTGACTTGTGGTGAGCTTGTTAGCTTTAAATGAAAGAAAGGTTTTCAGATATGTCAAGATCTTAAACCCCAAAAACAACTTGAGTGAGAAATGAGATCTAGATAGGAATTTGGTAATCTTTGTCAACAGGTTGACTTATCCTTACAATAGCTAACAGGTAATGGAAATTGTTCCAAGCCCAACACAAAACCCAACAAACCACCTCATAAAAAATCAACCCATAAATACAGAAAAGGTTTTTATACCAAAATTAAACCCTTCTATAAAAAGACCAATAGAAAGCCCGCAAAGCCTTTTTAGTCAAAACCCAAGCCCAAATTTGACCTAAAAAATATTACATGTTACAAATATGGGTAGAAAGGTCATATATTTAGGTTTTGCTAAGTAAACACCAAAATCCATGAACTTCAATTAGAAGAAGAAGTCATTCATCATATCCAAACCCTTTTGATTGAAACCACTAATTCAAAGACAAACTCTTCTCACACATCTGAAGAACCTTTCCAAATAAATGAGTTAGGAACATCTAGTTCTGACTTAGAACATTCAACCCATACTACTTCAAAACAAATAAATATCCTATCTATATACCAAGAATATATTCTTGAAGCTATCAAAAGTCTTAATGATCCATAATTATATATATAAAAAACTTATCTAGACAAACTCATGAGTACTTTTGATAAACTAAAAATACCACAACCTATTAAAAAACAATCATTGTTACCATCAACCAACACAAATACCTATGACCTTACCAAAATCCTTAAAAAGAAAAATAAATCTAAACTTGTTGCTACTATCCCAAAACTATAGTGTGAATCAAAACCCTTAAGACTGAAGTGCAAAACCTCAAACAAGCCCAATAAAAAGACTGTTATTTTACAATACTTATTGCGAAGTTAGAAAGTCATTATGATCTGAACTAGAATTAGAAGAACAAACCCTAGAGAGTCATGTATTAGATCATACATTGTCAAATATTAAGCATGTTCCTGAAGACTTTTTGCATATTTTAACTCAAATTACTTCAAAAAGTATGTCATAAAAATTAAATTGATCTTTTCAAATGATTTAAAAAAAGACATCATTGTCTTGTTTGATCCAAGTGCATATTTGAATTATATTAAAGAAGGAATAGTTCCAAAATAATTTCTATAAAGGACTTCTAGAAAACTTTCTGCAGTAAATAATACTAAATTAATTATTAAATACAAAACTCAAGCATTAGTTTTTAATAATGGGTTTTATTTCAAAAAAAATTTGTCGTTACAATTGATATTAATCATATTGTTATTCCTGGCACTCCTTTTATCGACATGATTACTCTTTACAAAACTAGTCATGAATGTATTATTTCAAAAATCAATGGTTTGAAACTTGTTTTTCCTTTCTTACAAAAATCAAAGACTAGGAATTGAAATTTGATCAAAGTATGTTCTATTCATACTCATCACATCAATGTATTGATAAAGGAAAATAGGTTCATCTCCTGCATCTTAAACAAGGTGACTTTTTTACAAAAAATCAAAAATCAGTTACAAAGTCCTATTTTACAAAAGTGAAGTTTAGATTTTCAAAACAAAATAGAAAAAGAAATTTGTTATGATTTACTAAATGCTTTTGGGAAGAGACAACAACATATTGTTGATCTTGCATATGATAAAAGTTTTAATGAAAACCAAATACTTACAAAACTAAGACCTATTCAGATGAATGCATAATTAGAAAAACATTGTAGACTTGAAATCCAGGATTTAAAGTCTAAAGGTCTTATAAAAAAATCCAAATCACCTTGGTCGTGTGCATCCTTTTATGTTAACAAAAATTCTAAAATTAAACAAGGCACACCAAGGCTTGCTATAAATTACAAACCTTTGAACAAAGCTTTAAAATGGATTAGATATTTGATTCCAAACAAAAAAAAAAGATTTATTACAAAAAATTATATTTTGCATTTATATTTTCAAAGTTTGATGTGAAGTTAGAATTTTAGCAAATTTAAATTCTTTCAAAATACTGTTACAAAACTGCCTTCACAGTTTGTTTTTGTTTGTATAAATGGAATGTTACGCTATTTGGTTTAAAAAATGCTCCATCATAATCTTAAAGGATTATGAATGATATTTTTAATTTATATTCAAAATTCTACATAATTTAAATTAATGATGTTCTTATTTTTTCCAACTCAATAGAACAACATTTACAAACTTTCTTCAATGTTGCAAAACAAAATGGTTTAGTTGTTTCATTATTAAGGATTTCTCTTTTTCAAACTTTGTGTTCGCTTTCTTGGTCATTACATTTTGCAAGGAACTATCACACCTATTGAGAGATCTTTTACATTTGATAGTAAGTTCCCTGACAAAATTTTAGATGAAATCCAACTACAAAGGTTTTTAGAAAGTCGTAATTATATCTTAGATTTTTACCACAATATGAGCAGAATAACAAAACCTTTATATGATAGGTTGATAAAGATCCTTGTTCCATGGTTTGATGAACACACCAAGATTGTTCGACAGATTAATAAACAGGTTCAAGAAATTCCTTGTTTACATATTGTCAATCCTTTAGCCCTTAAAATAGTTGGTATGGGGGTATTCTTAAGCAAGTATAAAATAACAAAGAACAAATTCTTCAATCTACATCTGCACATTAGAATGATTGTTAAAAGAAGTATTCTATTATATAAAAAGAAATTATTTCCATTGTGTTATGCATTACAAAATTTCAATGTGATTTACCAAATAAAAATTTCTTTTACGAATTGATTGGAAATCAACAAAAAAGATTGTACAAAAAGATGTTCAAAAAATTGTATCAAAATTTTTTTTTCCTTGATGACAAGCTATACTTGGTATATTTGATTTGATATAGAATTTATAAAAGGAGATACAAATTCTATCCTCGATTTTCTAATCAGAAAATTCCTCCAAAATAGATCGTCATGCCACCAAAGTTAAAATCCAAAGATAAGGTCAAAACCCCCCATCAAAACCTAGATTCTCTAAAATCTCAAAAATCTAAAAACCCCAACTCCTTTCCTTAGCTATTTCTTCTGCAAAACCAATTAAAGCAATGTCATATTGAATTGTGGCGTAAAATTTTTTACCATCTAATTTTATATTATTGAGCATAACTCCAAATTAAACTATTCAATCGAGATAAAACTTTACCAGAAGATTCCTGATGCATTTGTTTATGTTGGGGTAAACTTTCAGGTGAATTGGAGTTCAGGAAAAACTTGCGATATAAGTCAGAACAGGTTGTACAAATTTTGTTATTTACTTCATTTTGACTTGTGAGCTTTTCATTTGGCAAGGATCCATTTTCTACAAGGATGTAACAACTTGTTTTGAAAATTTTCTAATTCTACAAGGACCTTTAAAGGGCTACAATATAATTTTCAAGTGTGGTAAGGATTCATTAATGTTCCAAAATCCTTTTCTTAGAAGTATTTCTTATTCGTCCTAGCTACATAAGGAAAGAAAGGCAAGTGGTATTTAATTATATATTGGTTTATAGGATCATTGGGTAGATAAAGACTTAAGACTTATGGACTTTATTTTTAATTTTTGTTAGCTACAACTCAAGGCTTGCTTGGGCTTAATTAATAATTTGTTTTTAGTTAGGATCCAAGGCTTGTTTAAATCAGGGTTTGGGCTTACTAGTAAAAGTTTTGGGTAAGTTTTTGTAAGTGATTCAATTCAGCCCACAAAGGTAGATCCATTAGGGTTAATTTTTCAGAACTATTTAATACATGTATGCCTAAATTTCAGAGCCATTGATGAATAATACTTTTGAATCTTTTAGTTTTAACGTTTGAGAGAGATTCTAATATTTTTTTGTTCTTAAATGATCTGAATCTGACATATCGAAGAGTAACTGGGTTTGTGATGTCATTCGACTTTATTACAATAGTGCTTGTGCCTTGGGAAAAGTTTCTATTGTGTTACATTCATATCAGACTTATTTCGGCTTTCCGGGATCAGATCTCAATCTTGATTGTGGGTTACATGACCACGTGATCACGGGAAATCGCATCAATTAGTATCAGTTTACTCCAACATAGACAAATACCTCTATAATTTTCTAGTAAAATTTCAGCTTTATCCAATGGTTTGATTTGGAGTTATACTCAGTAGCGTAATACTAGACAATAAAACAATTCACACCGCAATCTAAATATGACCCTACTTAAATCATATCAGAATCATTAAAGTAGTAATATAACAAAAAATGTGACCTGGTAACATTAATGATATTCTTAAGACTATAAACATTTCTGCCAGAATAAATTTAATATTGAGGAAGACCAATGAACCACAAACGTGGAGAGAGACACAAGAGACTTCATAGAACGGTCCACATGCATTTGTCTCGGGTGTTTTTTTCACCACTTTGACAAGGACTTCTTTTCTTTTTTGTCCTGTTTAGTTAATATAAACTCTTGTGCTGTCGATAAGTCATAGCTAAGCTAATATATTCTTTTATTCACCTTCGTTAGACGAGAAATTGTTATGCAAATTTAGTTTATAAACTAACATAATAACCAGTGGACGTTGTATATTTCAATTTTTTTTGACACTAGGAGTAGGCTTTTAGAGCGTAACGTGATCCATCATGATTACACTAGAGCTGGAATCCATGAAGGTGTATGGATAAAATAATCGAAGTCATTGAACTTTTATCTTTGTTCAACAATTTGAAGCTTCAAGCCAAAATTAAGAGCACTATCGGTGCCATAGTATAGTAGGAGCTGCGTGCCCATCTGCTATATTCTTCCTGTTTCATCATTCTTATCATATGTCAAGAATGATAAAATCAAACCGCATTTTCCAATTTATCCCCCTGAATTGGACATTGGAAGTGATGATGTCTAAGAACTTTTGGAGAATGGATAGCTAGCTTATTAGAAAAGCAATCAAAACACGATTTTGAACATAATTAAGTTTGTCTTCTAATTGCGTATCAGCATATTTTGGCTGGACAACACCACTTATTGTTTGTGCTTGAAAGCTAGGTGACCATGTCTGAATAAGACAAGCTTCACTGGATATTGATATCCGCAAAGAAAATTAAATATCACTAGCCGTGTAACCATGATATGCCCCGAGTTTTTTTTTCCCATTAAAAATGATATCCTAAAAAATAATTATAATAATAACTTGAAAAAAAAAATTCATAAGGAATAAATGATGTAGCTCAATTCTTAGTTTATTAAATATAAATGATAAAATTAGATAAAAAAAAAACTCATCTCGAGTTAATTCAAGTTAGCACATGACAAACCTATAACTCGGGGAAGTTAACTCGGGTTAACTCATCAAATCTATGATTTAGGTCATGAGATCATTATATATAATTTATTAGAAAAAAAAACGTAAGACATCACAAAACTGAAAAGAAAATAAGTAAAAAAAAACGATATCAATCCATGTTAACTTTTCAAACTAATGATTTGGGGCATTAAATTGGAAACACCATATCTGAAAAAAAGCAAAAAACTTAATTCTCAACCAATTAAATATTGAAGGATTAATTTGAAAAAAAAAATTCATTACACGAAAAGATTAAAAACAAAAAAATGATAATTAAAAGAATGGAGATCATAATTGAAATACATAATAAATTTTAATTTTGATCAAATGGTGAAATTAAAAAGAAAATTTAATTAAACAAAAAGAAAAAAAATACAATTAAAAGAACAATGATAGAAGATTGAAATAAGAAATAAAAATAAATTTTTTATTTGTAGGTGAAATTAAAAAGAAAAATCAAATCAATAAATTAAAGGCTCTAAAACATAATTAAAAGAATGATGATCAACTTGAAAAAAAATAATATTTTACAAATTGAGATTGAAGGATGATATTGAAAACAAAAAAAAAACTTCTATAAAAAGGCTAAGAACAAAAAATCAAAATCAAAAAAATAAGGATTAAAGTTGAAATACTAACAACAAAGAGGGTCAAATTGTAATTTTTAAGGAAAGAGAAAGAAAAAAAATACCAAGAAAGAATCATTGACAAAAAAAACTAGACTTTAACCACCAACATGCACCCCATCACCAGGAAGAGAATGCGACAACACTTCCAACAACACGATGAAAGGGTATTTTTGGATACTAGGAGGGATTGCACATGCTGCTTGTTGGCAGGGGTACCTCCCACATGCTGAATAATGATGAGCCACATGCACCCCAACTTTCCTTTTTATATTTGATCAAATACTAAATTTTTCCAAACTGACTTGATAGTAACAAAAAAACCGTTGCGAATTTATTTTTTTTACTTTTAATGATATTTTAGTTTTTTTACTATGCTTTTTATTTATTTTTATTTTTTATATTTGTTAAAATACCAAATTGTTCCTCAGCTGAATTAATAATAACAAAAAAAAACCATTATGAAAATATAAAATTTACTATTGATTCATGTTTTAGTTTTTTTTACTTCTAAGATACTCTGGTCATGGAAAAAGAATTATTTATGGCGTATTGGATCCTTACGAAAAGATGGCGCAGCCAAGCATGCAAGACGTGGAAAAGGTTAATTTAGTGGTGGCGCGAGATTAATTAGAATTTTATGATTATATATCTGCATAATTAAGTCTCAGTGGACCAGGCTGTCTACACCAATGAGATAAGAGTTTGCAACGTGTTACTGAGATAAGCTTGAAACCATTCTTAAATTATCAGGTGACAATCGGCCTTGCTTTGTTTTGCTCGGCTTGGAATGCTTAATAGCATCCCCGGAAGGTCCATTGTTTTTTCCAAACATACACATGCAACGTTAAATGAAAACTAGTTATGTTAACAATGCTGTGTTGCAGATAGGATTAAAATTTTTAAATTTAAAAAAAAAATTAAATGATAATTATGTTCTTAAATAAGTAAATTTTTTTATATAATTTGTTTAAATCTTAATTAATTTAATAATGTAATATGAAAATGAGGCAAATATATATATATTACCCTGGATAAAATTGAATTAACATATGAAATTCATGACTGATATATGAAATCTGGATAACTATATAGAAATATGATACCATAAAAACTTTAAAAAAAATATTGAATGATAATATCAGAAAAAAAAATAAAACAAAAAAAAATATGTTGATCTCTGTTAACTTTTCAAACTCATGATCTGGGTTATAAGATTTGAACATCATACATGAAAAAATAGTAAAGCTCAATCTCTACAAAATGAAACATTTAAGGATGAAATCGAAAAAAAATTATGCAAAAAAATAAAAAATAAAAGAATAAGGGTTAAAATCAAATAAAAAATAAGTTAAAGTTCAATATAAATTTTTGAATTTAAAAGTTAAATTAAAAAAAATAAAAATATCAATAAAAAAATAAAAAATCAATATTATATAAGAAAGATCCATATTATATAATAAAATTTATTGCCATTCAAATCTCATTTTCACCAGAATTAATTGCATTTACATACGCAAAGAAACGAGATTTCAAGTTCAAATCTCATTCTCATCAGTCTATCGTAGTGGAACAACTATCTATATCTTGAATGTAAAATGTTAAAATATGGACTTAGTTTCCGGGAGTCTGAAAATCTGGTTTCTTTAAATTGACATTAATAAGTACTTGAGTAATTAAGTTTCTCAAAACTATTACAATGTCATGTTCCATCTGTAATCTCAAAAGAACTGCAAAATGATTTCTGATCCAATCTATTATTGATGGAAACTATCATCTTCTTCAATGTCATTTGATTTATCAGACAGAAAAGGTTCTTCAAGAACAAGTTTTCCTTCTCTGGAGTCCTGAATCGTGATTTTAACTGTCTGCCTGTGATCGATTTCCAGCTTCGGATCGATTTCGTCTTCCTCCTTTATAAAGTCTTTTGCCTTTCCCCATAGCACAATATACAAACCAATAATCACAGCAACTCCTCCTATCAAGCTGCTATGTTACAGCATAGGATTTTAATGAGAACCCATAAAGGCAGTAATATATTTCATCAAGCTGCTGACTGCACAAAAAGAAGAAAACTCGGAAAAGATAAAAGTTCAAATCCTATTACCCTCCAGTGTAAATCTCTTCATGGAGAAAAATAGCAGCCAATACGGTTACAATAAGTGTGCATAGAGGATTGAACATTGCAGAGAAGAGGGGACCCCTTTGACAAATTACCCAGGCCTGAACAAAGAAAGAAAGCCCAGATCCTATAATTCCCTGTTCATCATATCAGATAATTTAACCTTTAGTAATTAATTAGGATTTCAGTCGAGCATCAAAACAGCCAATCCCTAACAACAACTGGAACAGAAAGAACCACTTACTGTGAACAAACAACCAACAAGTTCCAAGTATGAATGCAGTTTCCATGCATCCAAATCTTTCTCTAAGAATAATGTTAGAATTCCTGACTGTAGTGTTGCCAAGAAACACATCCAGGCTGAGAGGGATAGGTGGTCAGGATAGCTAGCTGTAAGCGGAACCTGTTGAAATTTGTAATATTATATTAGATGCCAAAATGTTTACATGAGTGAAGAGCAATTTTAGATCCACGCACCTGCAAAATCAGCCAAATTGACCAGCAACAAGTGCTCACAAAGATAAACAGACAGCCCAGCAACCAATCCTCACCTCCCGACCCAAAAATGGTTTTGTTAAGTAGCTTTGGTCCCCTGAGCAATGCCATTGATATGGCTCCACTGACACATATTACTGTTCCTACTATTTTCGCGATACTTCTGAAGCTTCCGATCTTAATCTTCTCCAATCTATTCAATTACAAAAAAAAAAAAAAAAAACGCATTAATTACACGTTAATTTTGAAGTATGAAGTCCAAGAGCTGGAGATCTAATTGACAAATGAGGTCTTGTCTACTGATCTCATAATCCAAGTGTTGATAGCTTCAATAGCACCATATATTTATGTGATGCTAAATGGTATCTCACTGTGAGCGTGTATAGTCCATCATCAATAAAGAAAGGGAAGTTTAAAGTTATGCTCTATTACCCGAGAGCTACTGCCATGACAAATGTGATGGCAGGAACGAGATTACCCATTGCACTTGCCATTGATGATGAGGCTAAGTATAGTCCCTCAGCAAAGACATTCTGATTGATCGTTACACTGTGGCAGGTTAAAGTAAGGAACGGTCATGTCAGCGGCTGGGGTTATTCGATCTTGATACATAAATTAAAGCTAATATATATATATATATATATATATATTGCTATATGCATACGTACCCTATAAGTGAGGCCGAAAACACTAAAGAAAAGCTCCTCAGTCCCAAAGAAGTCCCAACTGATTTTCTCCTGTGAACGTAATTAAGATAATATTACATTACGAATTAATGTGTGTGTGTATAGAGACACATAGCAGTTTAAAGAATATAGAAAGTACCTTGAGAAATAGGATACGGGTACAATGACCAAAGTTGCTATAGCTTGCCTGTAGACTACAAAGACCCTAGGACTCATTCCTTGTATAAGAGCAGCTCTTGTGATGAGAGAAACAATTGCATAGGAGAATTGCAATCCTAACATGGCCAGTGTAGGCTTGGAATCATCAAATGCCCCCATATCTTGCTTGTCAATTGTAACAAGCTCACATGTATATGTGTCTATATATATAGGCTAGAGGCAAGTATACATACAGATTAAAAGCATAATCAATATACTCACAACATAATATTGTGTTCAGTGACATGGAGAGTGATGTCTGGACTTATAAAAGAACAAAAATTCGATTAAAATAAGAACAAAAACTCACGACAGCCTCTAGACTTAACTTGGAGAGAGACATCGGAAGAAGGGTTTCTCGGAAGGATCCAGTTGTGTATGGGCTGGTAAGATTTTTGATGACACACACACGAGATATAGTATAAACTAAAAAGAGAGAGAAAGTAGCTCAATTATATATTTTTTAGAAGTGCTCACAACGATAAACAGACAGCCCAGCAACCAATACTCACAACATAATATTTTTTTCAGTTTGTTTTTAGTGGAGGAGAGAGGGAGGGTCAGTCTAATTTCAGTGTAAGGAGAGAAAGTTTACGTTGGAAATGATTTTGGCCACTAAAATGGTTAATTTTTATATTAAATTGTTCCATATAATAAAAAAAAGTTAAGATTATGCTTTTTTTTTACCTTGATAGGACCTAAAAAACAGACTTTGGAAAGATTTTTTTATTTCAGGTTGATTATGGATTTTAGAGTGATTTTTTTTTATTTTAAGGGGTCATGGATTGATTTAACAAGATTTCAATAGTATTTTATAAGGTTATAAATTAGTTAAAATGGCTTTTTAGGTGAAAAAACATAAACCACTATAGTGGACCAATTTAATGCAGTCAACCTTGTAGAAACTATAGGTTCCAAGCTATTAGATGAGGATCTAACACAATATATATATATATATATATATATATATATATATATATATATATATATATATATATCCTCTTATATTTTGAAAAATAGTACCTTGGAAACTTCAATCTAAAAACAATCTATAGATATGAATTTCTCTCCCCCGTAATCATATAATCATGTTTTATATGTATTCTTCAATTCTCTCCCCAACCTCCCCAATTCTCTCCCTCTTTGTTCAACGAAAAGCATATAAGTAAAATATAGCAATCATAGAGAAATAAGACAGAAAACCGTTGCATAATGTTCAAACGATAACATGCATTAAAATAAGGAAAGAAAAGTACTAAAAACATTAAAAAAAAATGTGCAAACATTAAATAATTGTGGTAAAATTGTTTGGGTGGTGAATAATAAGAGAGCAAATTAGTCATTATATCATTGATATCGTGCACATCCTCTCAAATGTAATGCACCTCACCTAAATAAATTAGTAATGACTAATGCAAGCAATTTTTGTTGGGAAGGACAAAATAGTCATCACACTGTAGCGGTGAACCAATTTAATGCAGCCAACCTTATAGAAACTATAGGTTCCAAGCTATTAGATAAGGATCTAACACAATATATATATATATATATATATATATATATATATATATATATATATATATATATATATATATATCCCCTTATATTTTGAAATATAGTTCATTGGAAACTTCAATTTAAAAACAATATATAGATATAAATTTCTCTCCCTCGTAATCATATAATCATGTTTTATATGTATTTTTCAATTCTCTCTCCAACCTCCCCAATTCTCTCCCTTTTTATTCAACAAAAAGCATATAGGGAAAATATAGCAATCATAGAGAAATAAGACATAAAACCATTGCATAATGTTCAAACGATAACAAGCATTAAAATAAGGAAAGAAAAGTACTAAAAACATTAAAAAAAATATGGAAACATTAAATAATTGTGGTAAAATTGTCTGGGTGGTGAATAACAAGAGAGCAAATTAGTCATCATATCCTTGATATCGTGCACATCCTCTCAAATGTAATGCACCTCACCCAAATAAATTAGTAATGAGTATTGCATGCAATTTTTGTTGGGAAAAACAAAATAGTCATCACACTGTAGAGTGAACAATGAAATGTGAGGGGCTATAATGAAACCTCCTTCTATTTTAGTTGTTTCTTAATTTGTTTTAGTTTTTTTATAAGGAAATCCAAAAATAAATCATGATTAACAATTCAAATATCTAATGAAATAAAATTTTCAGTAAAAATCTTTTAAACTCCTTCATCCATATGCGTGCGCACACATAGATATATAATGGATATCTTTATTTCAAACAAAATTTTCAACCGACTCCTTTCGAAAGAAAGTTTTCTTCCCTTCTAATATTCTGTACAATTTTTTTTTTGTTTTGTGGGTATGTTCATGGTTTTATGATTATAATCTCCAACAAGGACATCCAGTTCTTGTACGCAAATTTAAAATCAAATGATGGGATTCATTTGCAGCAGAATCCAAAAGTTCAAAATTAGTTGTAACAGAATGGTTACAAAAGAATCAATCCGCCCTGGAAGGCTCGAAAGGCTCATATTGCAACCCTCCTTGCCTTTGCAAAATCTGAGGAAGAATACCTCAACATTGTGCAAAGCATCATCCAAAGTTAAGACCCCAAAACAGTGCTGACTAAATCCAACTCCTTTGGTTCATCATCTCCAACATATTCTCTTGGAAATGATAACGAAGATGACTATTTTGGTATTTTGCCCCCATTACAAAACATTGAAGACCCCACAAAATTGTCAGTAGCAAAAAAAAAAGCATTTCAGGCTCATCTATTTAGAGCCCATATCTTTTCGACTCAACTGTTTTGAGTCCCTTTGTTTTAGGCTTTTTTTTTTTACAAATATTACTTGATACTACAAACAGACAAATTAGGTGTCGGTGGCAAGAAGAAAACAAACAAAAATCCCACAAAAACAATGGGCAATTTCCATTTTGTCATCACCTAATCATGGAAGACAATAGCACATGGATTCAGGAGAATCTCCAGGCTTTTCAAAAGCCATTTTGGCCTCTTCCATGGCAACTCATCTATAAAAAGGGACTCCTAGAGCCTTAGAGGGCAGAACATCATTTTCCCTCAGAAATTTTACTCTCCTGTTTCCCTGTAACCATTCTCCTTTGTAACCATTATCTCCTGTATTGATTTACCATATAAATTTATGTAAGATTCTATTTTTATTTATACTTTTTACATTCTTGCAAAATTTATATTTCTACAACCTTAGAGGGCAGAACATCATTTTCCCTCAGAAATTTTACTCTCCTGTTTCCCTGTAACCATTCTCCTTTGTAACCATTATCTCCTGTATTGATTTACCATATAAATTTATGTAAGATTCTATTTTTATTTATACTTTTTACATTCTTGCAAAATTTATATTTCTACAAATATAAGTATGCTTTGTGTTTGATCAAGTATCCTGAAATTGTTGGTCTTCCCTTATTCATTCACATCAGAAATTTGTTTCTTTTTCCAAACTCAGTATATCGGCTGGAAACCTATAACTCGATCTAAAGATCATTTTATAACAACGCCACGTACTGTGTTCTATAAATTTATAATCTGGTATCTTTAATTTTGTTGGTATTTTTACTAATTTTTGGTATCAGAGCCTACTGGGATCTGGGTAAGAATAGTAACATAGGTTACAGAAACTCTAGTAAGACAAGAGACTATTAGCAAATAGGTAAATGCTACTGAATGGTGTAAGTCCTGTTAAATATTTAGGTTAGTAAATCCATATAACTTGCAGCCTTTTTTCTAGTTTATCTTTTCAATCTATGGATTCTGTTTCAGCTTCCTCTATCTTTGAAACTTCTGAAAGTAGAAGGATTGTACAAAGTGAAGAGATAACAATTGAGGATTTTACAAAAAAAACATTGATGATAGGAAAATTTCAAAAATTTCTCAAACACATATTTATCAAAAGTCCAAATATGATATTTTCAAAACAGATTTTACTATTAAAACTGAAGAAAGAGATATTCAGCTTGCAAAACCTTTTGAAACCATCCAAGTCCTCTCTAAAAAATCCTTACAAAAACATCTAGCCAGAAACTATAAATACATCCACGTTAACCTTGTCCAAGTTGGGATAAAACCCTTTATAAAAGAAGGTTTAAACACCTCCATTCTAGCTGTCCTCCAACATGCTAGATTTCAAAACTTTCAAGACTCACTCCTAAGTTCTATTGAGTCTAGCCTTTGTAGTGGTCCACTTTCATTTGATGTTATCCAAACTTAACCATATTCCTTAAAGACAAATATATCTTGCAAAGTATACTACTACAAATAAAGACCTATAATTACGACATGCTTAAAGGATCAATCCCTGTTGCTCTTATATTCAAAATCCATTACAAAGTCATGTTCTCAGCCTTTGCTAGCAAACACAAATTCCAATCCCAAAAAGGAAAAACACTCTTTCTACAAACAAATTTATCCCGCTCAAACATTGTTGTCTCAAAAGCAATCCAATGAAAAGATATATCCATTCTAGAGGATTGGATCCTTAAAGGAATAGCACAACCAGAATTACCCCATCCACCACGACTTAATGTCCAAATCAAAAACATTACCCAGTACACAGATGGCAAAGTCAAATTGTTTTTCCACCGACACTCTACAAATTCCAGATTCTCAGAAGACTTTTCTTCCTCTAGTACAATAGATCTTGGAAGAATTTCCAAAATCCCTTCTGTTATCAATATCCCTTATCACGCAAATCCTCCTAGAAAATCTACATCTAATATCCCTTCTGCTAGTTTCCAAAATACAGATTATACTACAACTATACCAAAACCTGTTTATACAGACACTGAGCAACCATCTCCTCCAATATCCCCAACCTTTTCAGTAGTTACTGAAAATATCCAAAACGAGCTGAATGTTTTGACTTCAAACAAGCATTTTGTCATAAGCAAATGCTTTTTAAAAGAGAATTTTATGGCGACCATAATTCTGAAAAACGATCTTGGTTTTTTCAAAACTTCCTCCAACAAAGAAATGATATACATAAACAATTTTATGCTCATATTGAGTCCTATAAGATACAAATTTTATTCTTTGATTGGTTTGAATTTCATTATGCACCATCACAACATATTACATATTCATTTACATCCATCAAACATGCATGTCCTATTACTAATCGTTCCAAAATTCTTGTATCGAACCTCACTAGTGGACCTTCAGTTGAGTCTGACCATCCACCTTTGCGAAACATACAACTTACCCACAAAGACCAAACAGTTGATGCAGTTCTATACAAAATACCCGCAGATGATACCCTTATTAATACCAAACATAACATCTAACAAAACAATTTCACAAATACCAACCTCAATACCATAGGTAAACAACTTACTAGACTGGAAAAACAAATACAAAAAAACTTGGTCAACTTCATGACTGATAAAAACCCAGCCAACCTCAAGCTAAAAAACCCAATATTCAAACCACACCAAGTTACAAAGACAAGTTAAACACAAATTCAAGAAAATCAAACAGATTTTCTTAGAGCCATTAAAACACACTTACAAAATCTTGACCAAACAACCTTGACTGTCCCAGACACACCTCAACAATCCAACCCTTCATCCTCTACAAACCAAGTTAATACTCTTCAAAATAACCCAATATCAACCTCTGATACAGATACTTTTCAAGAACAACCTCTTGAAATAAACAAACTTAATTGGAAAAATAAAAAAACAACTAGTGCCCCTAATATTTCCTCACCTACAGAACCCAATGTTTTAAACCAACATAAATACAATGCCTCCACCCTTTATGAATGGAACATAGATGGAATGTCTGAATATAATATCTTTAACACCCTTCAACAAATGACCATGGCAATCAATGCCTACAAAACCCAAATAAAAACCCTAGAGAAAGCCATAGTCGAACTCCTTATTGCAGGTTTCTCTAGCCAGTTTAAAGGATGGTGGGATTACTATCTCACTGAAACAGATCACCTACATATCATAAACTCCATACAAACCTATGAAGACCACACATCTATCCTTGACCCTTCAGGAAACACCATCCAAGATGTTGTGTCCACCCTTATCCTTACCATCTTCTTATATTTTGTCGGAGACCCTTCCCATCTGAAAGATAAAAATGCTGAACTTCTCTCAAACCTTTGGTGCAAGGAGCTCAGTGACTTTTAGTGGTACAAAAATACCTTCCTTACTCGTGTTATGCTTCGAAAGGATTCAAACAGGCCTTTTTGGAAAGAAAAATTTCTTATAGGCTTATCGATTCTTTTAGAAGAAAAGGTCTGAAACAAAATCAAAGATACCTTTACAACAAAAACCATACCATATAACCAGCTTACATACGGTGAACTCGTGAGTTTCACCCAGAAAGGACTTAAGATCTGCCAAGATCTCAAACTCCAAAAACATTTGAAATGGGAACTGCGACGTACCAAACAAGAACTTGATAGTTTTTGCCACCAGTTTGACCTTTCCACCACAAAAACCCTCCTGCAGTGAAAACTGTTCAAAACCAAAAACACATCCATACCAACACAAGCCCCCTACAAAAAATCACCTTGCAAATACCGAAAACAATTTTACCTTAAACACGAACAACCTTACTACAAAAAACCTTCCAAAAGGTTTAATATAACCACCAAACCGTCCCCTTCTAAACCTAAAAAACCTTTTGATCTTAAAAGCATTACTTGTGACATGTGTGGTAAAAAAGGTCATACATCCCGCTTTTGCAAAAGTAATACCAAACTACATGAACTCCAAATAGATAAAGATATCATTAACCAGATATAAAACCTTTATATTGAAACCTTAGATACAAACTCTAGTTCTTCTGACATTTCTAAAGAAGAATTCCAAATTGATGAGCTAGCAACTTACAGTTCTAATTCAGATATCTCTACAAATTCTAATTAAATTAGTGTCTTGACCCAAGATCAAGAATTCATCCTTGAGGCTATTAAAAGACTTGATGACCTTTCATTACAAAAAAACTTATCTAGACAAGTTGTTGAACAATTTCAGCACACCAGAGACATTCAAACCTCACCTTCCAAACCATTTAGTCCTACCTATAATTGGTGCTAACACTTATGATCTTACCAAAATTCTCAACAGAAAGAAATCCAAAGTCACAACTACTATCCCAGAATTACAATCTGAGATCAAAACCCTCAAATCTGAGTTGCAAACCCTCAAGCAAGCCCAACAAAAAGACTCAGCAATGCTACAACACCTTCTATCCAAAATTAAAAACCAATCCGACACTGAGTCTAAAACAGAAGACTAAACCCTTTAGTCTCATGCATTGCATCCTGCACTCATAATCATTGAACATATTCCTAATGATTTCTTGCATGTTCTAACCCAAATATCTTCAAAAAAGTATTTAATCAAAATATCCTTAGTCTTCTCGGATGATTTTAAACTAACACTATTGCACTATTTGACACAAGTGCATATTTAAATTGTATCAAAGAAGGAGTCGTTCCAAAAAGATTTCTATAATCTACCTCTAAGAAACTCTCTGCTACCAATAATTCTAAGCTACATATTGCAGGCAAAACCTTAGCCTCTATTTTCAACAATAGCATTTCTCTTAAAACATTTTTTGTAGTTACAAAAGATATAAATCATACCATCATCCTTGGTACCCCTTTCATCGACATGATCACACCTTACAAAGCACATCATGACTGTATTTCTTCAAAGATCAATGGCATCAAACTCCATTTCTTGTTTTTTAAAAAATCTAAAACTAGAAATTTAAATCTGATTAAAGCATGCTCTGTATATACCTATCATGTCAATGCTTTAATTCATGGCAAACAATTCCGTTTGTATGATTTACAAAACACTATTTCCTTTTATCAAATTGATAAACAATTACAAGATTTAGTTTTACAAAAGAAAATTATTGACTTTCAAAGTAAGAATGAACAAGAAATTTGTTCCGACTTACCCATTGCCTTCTGGAAAAGAAAACAACATGTTGTTGATCTTTCTTATGAAGATACTTTTTTCGGAGAAACAAATACCTACCAAAGTTAGACCTATACAAATGAATGCTGATTTAGAACAACATTGCCGGCTAGAGATCCACGATCTCGAGTCCAAAGGTCTAATCCAAAAATCTCAATCACCATGGTCATGTGACGCCTTTTATATGAACAATAATTCTGAAATCGAAAGGGACACACCAAGACTCGTGATCAATTACAAGCCTTTAAATTTTGCATTAAAATGGATCAGGTATCCAATTCTAAACAAAAATGATTTATTGCAAAAACTACATTCTGCATTCATATTTTCCAAATTTAACATGAAATCTGGATTTTGGCAAATCCATATTGATCCCAAAGAGCATTACAAAACCGCATTCACGGTTTCTTTCGGTCAGTATGAATGGAACATCATGCCCTTGGGCTTGAAAAATTCACCCTCTGAATTCCAACGCATCAAAAATGACATCTTTCATGCACATTCAAAATTCTGCATTGTCTACATTGATAATGTCCTTATTTTTTCTACATCTATAGATCAGCATTTTAAACATTTACATATATTTTTCCATACTGCCAAACAGAATGGTTTAGTCATTTCCAAAACCAAAATGTTTCTATTTCAAACTCGTGTTTGTTTCTTAGATCATTATATATGCCAAGGTACTGTGACACCTATAAAGAGATCCTTATCATTTACAAATAAATTCCCTAATAAGATTACTGATAAAACCCAGTTACAAAGATTTTTAGGTAGAATGTACGGAGGTGTATTAGAGGGCAGACCATCATTTTCCCTCAGAAATTATATATATATATATATATATATATATATATATATATATATACACATTATGAAAATTTCATATTTTGTCTTATGAAAATGTCCCCGGAATCACCACAAGAAATATTTATTTTTTAAGAAATAAAATAACATAAAATAATAAAAAATTTAAAAAACTTGATAATCCTATAAAAAATTAAAAAAAAATGAAAAATAAGAAAAATAAGTGAGTGTATACAATAAAGAGAAAAAAAAAAGCCAAGTGTGTGGACATAGCCTCGATAGTCGATCATGCCTAGACCTTTCAAAAAAGCCCTGGTAGATGGGCCTGCCAACATAGGCCTGAGCACCCGGCCATGATTATTCATTTCTTTTGTTTAGGGGATAATGATATGTGGTGGATGGAAAAACATGAGGAGGAATATTTTGAGTTAGAAGTTCATTTTTTCCTAACTATTTTCATCTAAAAACACCTATAAATACCATAAAAAGGCTCACTAAACTACTTGTAAAACACAAAAACACTTAAAAAACAAACAAAAAAAACAAAACAAAAACACTTAAACTATTGTTTAGGTGTGTTTAGAGAAAAAATTAACACCATTAAAAAAAAATTATCGAATAAAACTTTATGACACAAAAAACAAGTTTCTGCATCGAAAAATGACTAAACCATTTTTTTTTAATTCCTCACCGTTATCAGAATACTTTCTCCTTCCTTTTTTAAAGCCATGAACAAAGAAAAAAGGGGTTTTATGATGTTGATTTTCTTACAACATATTTGATAAATTTTACAAGTCATAGGGGCTTTCTTTAGTAATAAAAGCAACTATTTTAAAAAATAAGGTTTTATGATGTGGCCATTTGATGTTTTTCAATAATAATTTAGTTTTTATAGGCCATTGAACTATTTTCTAGATACTATTTGCAGTTTTATTTAGATAATATAGTGTAGCAATCAAGTTTTATGATGTACTATCTAGATATTATTAGTGTATTTTTTAAAAGAAAAAAAATTAATCATGAATTCAAATTTGATGTATATTAAACGACATCTTTTTAGAAAATGAGAAAGTGACATATTAGACATATTTTTAAAAAAATATTGAGAAGCCAGCACATTCGATTGACTCAGGTTAACTAGGATAACCTGTCAAATCTCTGACTTAGATCATGAGATTATAATAACCCTATAGAAAGCAAATAAGAAACAATTACAAAGGAAAATTCTTAACTAGTCCAAGGTTGATAGCTGAAATTTGAAAAAAAAAAATATTAAATTAAGAAAAGAATAAAAACAACTAAATACAAAAAAAATTAAATTGAGAAACAAAAGTCAATAAAAAAAAATCCACAAAAACACGGAATGAAATAAATAAATAAACAGAAAAAAAAAAGGCTAGGTGTGTGTGGGGCATGGGCTACCCAACAACCCTTGGCCTTGTGCTAGGCCAGTAACTATTTGTGAATTAGTCGTGGACAGTTTGATATATAGTATATTAGAGCTATTCCAAATCCAGAACTTAAGTTATTAGAAAACTCTAACAATACGCCATATCTTTGTTACATGATCACGTGAAACATATTTAATTCGTGGACAGTTTGATATATAAATTGTGCTGCATCGAAAATACATTAGGATGAAGCAGAGCATGGAGGAGAAAACCTATGAATACATGCAAGAATTGGAAACCAAAAGCAGTCAACAATTTCACTTCCCACCATAATTCGGAGTGAGAACCTTTTCTTTTGATTGTTGCTGAGCTTGTTCTCCATGTGACCAAGTTGGCAGTGAGGAGTCATTGCTTTTGGAGCTTTGTTCATTATTTTAAGCACAGATGTATATAGGCGATTTGATTATAGGTTTTTGTCTTGTCATTAACAAAATTTACAAACATTGTTTTGGCAGTCTACTGCCAAGACAAGTTCAGTACTGGGGATCAGAGAAAAGGATTCTACTTGTGATGCCAACCAGACCATTGTCTTGCTAAGACAAGTTAACCGGGGATCAGAGAAGAAGATTCTTAAAAGATACATTTGATGCCAACCAGACCATGTGAGCTGACTAATAGCCTGAATTTCTTTAACATGAGAAACTATGGATGCGTCTGTACGTGGAATAGAATGTTCTCATTGACTAAAGGTACGTGGCAAAGAGACAGAGGTCATGCACGCATTTTCTATTTTTTTTAAATAACACACCCATCAAAAATATTTTGAAAAATAGCAAAAGTAAAAAAATAAATTAAACACCATCACTTCTATGGGTGGAACAAAAATATATTAATTAATAAGGCTGCTCTAGTTGCGCTGGCACAACCAAATTTTTTTAAAATTTCTTTAAAATATTTATTGCGAAGTGGATAAATAGACAATTAGGTTTCAAGTATCTGAAAGGTATTCATTGGAATATTGTTTATAAGGTTTATAGTAGCATATTTGTTATCCTTGGATTGGTGATTCTGGAATCACAAGCTTGTCTTTTTTAGACCTAAATGACACTTTAGGTTTCATGACCAACTCTGTGCACTAACTTTGTGGATTGAAGCACAAGAACTCATATTTTATTTATATGGCTTAAAAGAAAAAAAAAAGAAAAAAAAAAAAAGAGAAAGAAGCCTTGAAAGGAAAGTATAGTTAGGGAGCAATCATAAAGGAAAATAAGTCAGTTGGAGAGGATAGAGGGAAAAGTGAGAACCCTAATATATATATATATATATATATATATAGCTTGATACAATTGTATTTTTTTTTAAAATTTTAGGAATATTGATGTGATTCCGGTTGAGCTAAGTATAATTTTGAGTGGAGTAGGGCAATATTTAAATTCTACCTAAACCTTACTTTTTTATTTCATATGGATTGTCTTTCTGCTTTCATTCATTGTGTGAAATGTGGATTTGGTAGTTTACGTGGCCATTGTAAAAATTATTAAAAAAATTTAAAAAAAATTCAAAATTTTTCTTAAAAGGTACCGCAAATCCTTTCAAGAAATTCCTATTCCTCTAGTGGCTAGTGCATTTTTTGCACTAGTAAAACTGTCACAATCTTGTTTATATTTTTTTTATTTTATTTTATCAGTGGAAGTGATGCATGCAACCCTTTAGAATATGTTATTTGCTTCTTCTTTTTTTACCTTAATATTTTTTGTTGACTGTGGAAAGATATAGGCTTATTGGGAATTGAAATAGAGTACAAAGCCTGGACTTGGCCCAGCAACTTATCAAGGCCATTTTGCTGGAAGGTTCCTAGTGCCAACCCGCCCATTGAGATGAAGGAGGTTTGGAATTCAGTTGTTACTGGTATTCCTTCTTTTACTTTTGCTTTTGCTGCATGGTAGAATAATTTTTTAAATAAAAAATAATTTATAGGCACTAAAAATAATTAAGAAATAGATATAAGAATACCATTTATAATAAATATGTAAAAACATTAATTAAAACTAAGCCAACACGAGATATTCTATCATACTCACGATCTAAATTATATGACTGGAATAACCTAATTAATAAATAAAAAGAATTATAAATTTTTTTTAAAAAAAATTGTTAACTTTTTAGGTCCCGTTTGTTTGCTGGAAAGTAATTTCCTTTTGAAAAGTGAATTCCGGAAAAGTAAATTATTTTTCGATGTTTGGTAGTGTAATGAAAAATAAGATGGAAAACATTTTCCAGTGTTTGGTTATGTCATGGAAAATGAGCTGGAAAATAACTTATTAACATTTTATTTTTTTAAGTTTATTAAAATAATGAGGAACAAATCTTACAAATTAAAAAGTTGAATGAGAATGAAATTGAAAAAAAATTTTAATTTCATAAATTATCTCAAAAAAATAAATAATTATTATTTTTCAAAAGTAATTATAAATTATTTACGTTTGTTTGCTGGAAAGTAATTTCCTTTTGAAAAGTGAATTCCAAAAAAGTGAATTATTTTTCAATGTTTGGTAGTGTAATGGAAAATAAGTTGGAAAACACTTTCCAGTATTTGGTTATGTCATGGAAAATAAGCTGGAAAATAACTTATTAATGTTTTATTTTTTTTTAATTTTATTAAAATAATGAGGAACAAATCTTACAAATTAAAAAGTTGAATGAGAATGAAATTGAAAAAAAATATAATTTCATAAATTATCTCAAAAAAATAAATAATAATTATTTTTCAAAAGTAATTATAAATTATCTCCGTTTATTTGCTGGAAATTAATTTCCTTTTAAAAAGTGAATTATTTTTCGATGTTTGGTAGTGTAATAGAAAATAAGTTGGAAAACACTTTTCAGTATTTGGTTATGTCATGGAAAATGAGCTGGAAAATAATTTATTAACATTTTATTTTTTTCAAGTTTATTAAAATAATGAGGAACAAATCTTACAAATTAAAACGTTGAATGAGAATGAAATTGAAAAAAAATATAATTTCATAAATTATCTCAAAAAAATAAATAATAATCAAAATAATAGAAATCAAATATAAATAATAAAAAAATTAAAATGTGAAGAAATTAAAATAATAATAATTAACATTTCATAAATTATTTCAAATAAAATAAGTAACAATAAAAAAAATGAGGACCAAATTTGATAGATAAAAAATTTCAATTAAAAAATGATAAGGCAAAAGCAAATAACAATTATAAAAATAAGGACAAAAGTTAATATAAAAATTAAATTCTAAGGGATGAAATTGAAAAATAAATATTCAAAACAAAATATATATAGCAATCAAAAGTTCGAGGACCAAATTTGATATAATCAGCAAAAAATATGACATTTTTAAATTTTTCACAATTTCCAGAAAGTGTTTTCCGTCCAAAATAAAAGAAAACACTTTTATGAAAAACCAAGCCAAATTTTCTTTTGACTGGAAAGTGTTTTCCGTTGAATAATTTTTCTAATGACAAACAAACACAGGAAAGTGGTTTACTGGAAACCATTTTTTCGGGAAACAAACACACCCTTAAACTTGTACCCGAGTCATTAAACTTGAAGCACTTAATTTAGAAAAATCAGGAATCGAACCCCAAAAAAACTAAATATTAAATGATGAATTTGAATAAAAAAATTATAATCATATAGAAGAATTTTAAAAAATAGCAATTCAAAAAAATAAGGATCAAGATCAATACAACTATTATTATTCATAAGCAACACCATCACTATTATTATTATTATTACCACCACCACCACCACAATTATTGCTAATATTATCATTATTAGTAATAATAGCAGCATTGCTATTAATATTATTACTATTTTAACAGTCAACACCATAAGCATCATCACTATTATTATTACTGTTGCTATTATCATTATCATTATCATTATCATCACAACAACTATTATTAGTATTTTATTATCATCACTATTCTTCTTCATCTTCTTCTATCTCATATTATTATTATTATTATTATTATTATTATTATTATTAAGGAGATTGACTGTTCTTAACAGATTCATTACTCGTTTGGGAGAGCGCGCTCTATCATTCTTCAAGACATTAAGAAATATAGCTAACTTTGAATGGACTGA
>Ga0325405_1001131_pt1 | contig 26808 bp, 15 predicted proteins | sample PopdelMetagenome_21_FD_205663 | JGI IMG/M metagenome (GOLD analysis project Ga0325405, IMG submission 205663) | Populus deltoides microbial communities from Bellville, Georgia, United States - Xylem-Control-R2 | ecosystem: Host-associated > Plants > Phyllosphere > Stem > Wood/Secondary xylem...
CATTCATCCCCTTCTTTCATCCTAATTTGATGATAACCACTTTTCAAATCAATTTTCGAAAACAATTTAGAACCATGTAATTCATCCAACATATCATCTAATCTAGGAATGGGATGTCGATACTTTATAGTGATGTTATTGATGGCTCAACAATCTACACACATTCGCCAAGTTTTGTCCTTTTTTGGAATAAGAAGCACGGGAACTGCACAAGGACTCATGCTCTCTCGAATGTATCCTTTCGACATCAACTTACCCACTTGCCTTTGAAGCTCCTTAGTCTCTTCAGGATTGCTCCTATAAGCCGGCCTATTTGGTATAGATGCTCCTGGAACAAAGTCAATTTGATGCTCAATACCTCTAATTGGCGGCAAACCACTAGGAATGTCATCCGGAAAGACATCTTCAAATTCCTGCAAAAGAACTTTAACAACACTAGGAACACAAGAATCTAAATCATCTGAGTTAAAGAATGCCTCCTTATACACGAGTAAAATCATAGGCAAGTCAGAAAGATAGGCATGTTTAAGATCATTAGATTTTGCAAAAAAATTAAGGTGTTTCCCCACTTTTTCTACACACTCTTCTTTTCTCACCCTTTCTTTCTTCTCTCCACTCATTTTCTCTCCACTCTTGGCCTTCTTTTCATCTTTTTGTTCTTAGCCATGACCCTCCCTTAATGTCCTAAGGGCCGAAACTTTGTTCCCTTTTGTTTTCAACTCATGGCTCACTTTCTTTTCTCTCTTCCTCACATCCTCACCATGTTGTTCAGCTTGTTTTTCCATTTTAGCCAAATCTTTTTGTTCCTCCACTTTGGCCGAAACATGTTGCTCTTCCTCATAACCCTTCTTCAATTGAATTTGATCTTCATACACTTGTTTTGGTGAGAGTGGGGCAAGTGTATAAATCCTTCCATCCTTCTCTAATGACTACTTGTTCTTAAACCCATCGTGCTTGGATTTTCTATCAAATTGCCAAAGCCTCCCTAGTAACAAATGAGTAGCATGCATAGGCACAACATCACATAACACTTCATCCTTATATTTGCCTACTGAAAAAGAAATTATCACCTGTCTATCACCCTAACAACACCACATTCATTCAACCATTAGAGTTGATAAGGCCTCTCATGCTTTATGGTATTCAATCCCAACTTTCTAACTAAATTAACACTAGCAACATTAGTACAACTACCACTATCAATGATCATACTACATACCTTATTGTTGATTAGGCATCTAGTATGGAAGATGTTCTCCCTTTGTTGCTCCACATCATCCTCCTTAGTCTGAACACTAAGTGACCTTCTAATCACCAAAACTTTATCACCAACAGCATACTCTAAATCACTAGCATCCTCAAGTGGGGGCATGTCATCATAATCAGACTCTTCACTAGTGGACACAATCTCTCCATCATCCCTTAGAATCATAACTCGATGATTTGCACATTCTGATGCATAGTGTCCCAATTCTTGACACTTGAAACACTTTATATCACGATTACGCTTCGGTTGAACTTCTCCCTTAAGTTTTTTATTATTGGTCGAAACCTGCTTCTTCATGGAGTTAGGTTTGGCAACTTTAGAAGTCACCAAAGGCTTCGATGACGCACTACCCTCTCTCCTATAATTCATCTTCCAACTCAAAGAAGACCCAGTATAAGCTCCAGATCATGTATTACCCTTCCTTTTCAACTGTCCTTCAACCTTAATGGCTAAGTGTACTAACTCCTCCAAATCAACATATGATTGCAACTCCACAACATTAGCTATGTCTCTATTCAAGCCATTCAAAAACCTAGACATCGTAACTTCCTCATCTTCATTAACATTAGCTCTAATCATAACCACCTCTAATTCTTTCTGATACTCCTCCACACTCTTATTACCCTATGTAATCATTTATAAATGATTAAACAACTCCCGATAATAATGTTTAGGAACATACCTCTTCTTCATTATTGTCTTCAACTCCTTTCATGTGCTAACTGGTCTTTCTTTATTCCTTCTTCTTTTTACCACCAATCTCTCCCACCAAACCATGGCATAGTCAGTAAACTCCACTACATCTAACTTAACCTTCTTTTCTTCAGAGTACCTATGGATGTTAAAAATCATCTCCACCTTTTTTTCCCAATCTAAATAAGCTTCCGGATCAGTTTTTCCCTTAAAGGCTAGGATTTTTAACTTAATACTACCCAAATTTTAGTCTATATCTCCCAAATCATCAAAATCCCCTCTATGCTCAAAATCCCTATGTGGTCGAATATGTCCCCTCCTTGACCAATTCTCATACCTCTCTCCCTTATGTGTACGGAACCCACCACCATGGTTAAGATCATCCTCGACTTCATCTGCAGAGTTTCCAGCAACACTCTCCTCCTTCCTAACTTCTCTACCCCTTTTACTATGCCCTTCATTAGACCTAGTCTCTAATTTTTCAATCCTAGTCATTAGCTCACCAAACATAAATTCCATCTGTTGTTGTATTCTAAAAAGCCCATCTTCTTGGATTTCACTGTTCTTCTGTGGCACACTATTAAAAGACATTATTTTTTTTTAAACCTGCACAAAAATCATTAGCAATAAAAATAACACCTCACACACGTGTTTCACACAAATTTATAGGCTTTTCACTCGAATATGCTCCCTATGCCTTTTTCCACTCAAATTGCCTTTCTTTAGTTCTTGAAATCACTTAGCAACAATTCAGAAAAAAAAAAAAACCAACTATGCAGTGAATTTATAAATTTGATATAGACTCTAGAAGCAAGAAATTACGAAACTAACAAAATGAAACTTGATGACAAATTCACGAATAGCAATGCAAATTTGTATGAATAATATGACAATTTGAAGACTATCCCAGGTTTCGGCTATTTCTATACGGACTTTTTCTTCTCTTTTGTCTTCTTCTCGTCTGTTTTTGATCTCTTCTTTTTCTTTTTTGTCACTTTCTTTTGTTTTTTCTTCTGTATAAGTAGAAGTAGAATCTGAAATTGTGAATTCTGCATTTTTACACATCCAATTTATAAACATTATTTTCATCAACTCAGAAGTATCAAAAGCAAAAAGAAGAAATTTGTCTATTCTGTCTAAAAAAAGGGGGAATGCAAATTTGATTGAAACAGTTTCAAAATAGCTATTTTGCGCCTTTGTGTTCGCATGGAGCCCTTTATTATATCTCGACGAAAGTCCGATTGTTGTGAATAACATATCAATGATCCCTATAGGACGTGTGGGTCGATCACTTATATCGCTGAAGTAGGAATAATGGCACCAGAAATGATATTGTTTCCATAAAGTAGAGATCCAGAAACAGGTTCACGAATACCATCAATGTCTACTGGAGGGGCAGCAATGAAAGCGATAATAGTGATCAAGAGTTAAGACATCTTCTGCTCCTCTACTCCTTTGCTCCTCAGCTTTTGTTTTGTTAATTCAAATTGATTTCGTCTTTCATTAGTTAGGTTTTCATCTGTCCCCAATTCTGCTTCGCTCTTCTCCAGTGTTTTGGTCCTTTAAAAGGCCAAAACGACGTCGTTTAATGGCTGCTAATATATAAAAAAAATAGACCGGGTCTCACCTGGGTTTGACCGGTGGACCGGGTCCCGGGTCGACCCGCCGGGTCGACCGGGTTCCACCGGGCCAACTCCCAAGCGGGTTTTTACCTCCACCAGGACAAGTCCTAGGCCCGGGTCAGCCGGGTCCCGGGTCGACCCGCCGAGCCGGTCCGGGTTTTAAAACTGTGGTTTAAAGGTTTTGAAGGGTTCCTAATTAGTAGTTTGTCTATGGCTTAGATAAAGATTCAATCTTATGAATAAATATAACATTTTAAATTTATTACGGGCTTGTATGCCTAGATAAATTCTTATGGGAAGGGTCCATGTTGGTGCCCTGACGAAGTTCACTTATCATGGAAGGCGAAAAGGTTCTCCATAACTCATATATTATAGTGAAAAATACTCTCGATTAAAATTGATGAATATATAAAATAATTCTTAAAATTTTCTAGTTAACTCCTGGTATTTAAATACCATCCTACTTATAGCGCCAACACTCATACCAAGATGTTGACCATTAACTTTCATGAATTATAATTTTTAGGGTTATTGAAATATATGTCAAAATCCTTTGGAATTTTACAAACTTGTTGTAAAATCCATGCAATATCTCTTTAAAAACATGCCAAAGTATTTTAAATTTTTTAAATAAAAAAACTCAAATAATTCTAAGGATTTTTGGCCGTATGCAATAAAAAAAGTGTTATTTTATAATTTTTTACAATTTTATTATGTTTATTTTAAGCTTTGTTTGGCAAAAACCCAATTTTTTTTTTAATAAAACTCTCCAAAACAAGCCCAAAGGGTGTTTGCCAAACACACACTTAAAAAAAAAAAAAAACCTTTAGCAAAAACATTGCTAGCCAAACAAAGCCTTAGCCATTGATTCAATTTTGACCCGACCAGGTTAACCAAAAATCTTTGGTTCGACCATAAACCAAACTAAAGACATGGGTTTGACCTGAAAATAAACCAAAAAAATAAACCAAACCCAAAAAAGATTAAACTTGCCAAAACTCAAAAAACTTGGTGAAAATGGATCAAAACCCAGAAAAAAAAAAAAAGAACACAAATGAACATTGGAAGTGATTCTAGCCACACAAACTCTAAACCAGACCATATTTCATGAAATAAAAGGAAACATGAAGGTTGTTAACCTTACAAGGATAAATAATCAAGCAACAAAACTCAACAACTATCACTTAATAATCCCGATTTGACCAAAAAAATTTATATATCAAAAACAAAACTCTTGGATTAAAACTCATAAAAAATAGTTAATGATGCATTAAGACCCTAGATTATTCTCTAATGATGCTATGCGAATGTGAAGATGCAAAGAAATGAAATAAAACAGGTGAAAAAACTCATAGTTAAAGCATTGTTCTCAGCAAGAACATAAAGATCACTAACCCAGATTTTGCCCATAAATGCATTAGCCTACTACCAAACCTAGAAATGCATACCAAGCCTCCAAACCGAATATTTTTTGTTCACACAAACCACATTGTCATGTTCATTTGTGTTTGAATCAAAATAATCAACAAAAAATAACAAATCATAGAAAGCATGCATGAAATCCCATTTCCAAAAACTGACAAATAAAAAGCTCATCCATGCAATTTGGATTTAAATTTGATTTTCAAAACATATTTTGGTCATGACTAAAGCCTTATAAACCAAGGATTAATAACATGGCTTATCAATGCATTAATTGAACTAAGAAAACAAGCATTGTTGTATAAAAAACTAACTTAACTAAAAGACTTTTATTACATCAAAAAAATCAAACACATCCTAAAATGCTTGAGAGAACAACATCAAACCATAAAATAAAAAATTACAAAAACAAAAAAAGAAACTAACACATCCCTACTTTTCAAGCATTCCAAGCACATTTCCATACTTGTAAACATAAATACAAACCAGATGACGATCAAAATCAACTCAAACAGACCACATGAACTCCATTTTTAGGTTAAGAAATATACCTTCAAACCCCTAGAACATCTATCGCCTTTCTTTGCTTTCCTTTGTAAGGTTTTGTTTCCACAAACTAGCTTCCCTTTGAAAGATGAAGAAACCTTATGCTAAGCTCGTCAACCTTCACAACTAGTGTATTTTCTTAGTATTTCTCACCTTTTTTTCTCCCCTCCTTTCAGCTCGAGTTTTTAAAAGTATTTATAAGGTTTTTCTAGGGTTTTTGATGGATTTCATCAAATATTGATCAAAGTTGAGCCCTTTGATCAAAATAAGAGTGTTCTAGACAACATTTCATAGTTGGAACCTCTGTCCTTCAATGTTTTTTGCAATCGTGGTTTATGCCTAAGTTGTTTTCCTTTATTTGAAGACAAAGGCATGTATTCTTTACCTTTTGATCTTGGGGGAATGATTTATAGGCCTCAATAAGAACTCTCTAGGAGCTTTAAAGTGTAAACACATGAAAAGATTAGGTGGTTTTGCACCAATAGGTATCTCAGTTAGAGCTGACCGAGCTGGCCATTTTTTAAGTTTCGTTGGAGCAATTCTAATGTCATCATCATTGAAAACCACTTGAAGTTGGTAAAGGGGGGGAACATCTTTTGTTTGGATCCAACTTTGCTCAATGTGGAGACCTGTAGCTCCATATTCACTTGCTTGAAGGTGCCAACTTAATCATCCTGTAATCTGAAAATTGAGTTATGGTTGATTAGGGACAAGATGTTGGGCTTTTCTATGGAAGAATTGGGATGGAAACGTCCAATTTCATGAAAATGAGGTTGTAGAGGGGATGTTGTGCTTTCATTTGCAAGAAACCCCATGTCATTTGGAGGTCTAGAACTCCAGAACGAGCTCTTGAAATGTGCTAACTTGATCATTGTGAACTGTCAAAGAAGAAGATGAGCAAATGCTAAATTACACGTCGTCTAGGTTAAACTCTAGAATTTAGAGTTTTTAATTTAGGATTTGACAAAGTTTCAATTTAATCTATGTTCTTCCAATTGAGGCACATGCACCTTTAATTGACACAAAAATTTTAATTGCATGTAATTTAATCCCCGACAGACTCAAATATTAGCCTCAAAGTTTAGTGTCATTTTCATTTTGGTCCCTAGTTTCTGATTTTTCAATTGGACTCCTAATTAACCATCAAACTTTCAATTTCTTCAATTTCCCCCCTGATTTGGTCAATTTTAGCCTTTGAAATCTTACGTCTTTTACGATTTGATCCTTGATTTTGAATTTTTTAAATCAAACCCTTAATTAGCTATCAAACTTTAATTTTTCACAATTAAGCCCCTGATTTGACCAATTAAACTTTTAAAAGTCTAATTTCAGTCCCCAAACTTTAATTTTTTCCAATTAACACTCAAATTGACTTTAAAAAATTGATTTTCCTTGCAATTAAGTCCTTAATAAAATTAATTAAGCCTTTCAAAATACCTATTAAGTCTTTACTCATCCAAATTTGTATATCTTTACCCGAAATACAAATATTTTTGCCAAATAGGTCTTTTGTCAATCAAAATTAGGCTTCATGATTTACTTTGTTGCTTTTTATTAAGTTATTCTAATCTCATGGTCTGGGAATAGTGCTTAATGAATTAATCCGAGTTGACTTGGGTTGTTTTTTTGCTTTCTATTAAGTTATTTTCCAATTTTATCATTCAACATTGAGTTGGTTGGGAATCGAGCTTCATAATCTAATTTGATTTGTTTTCTATGGGGATATCTTTGTCTCATGATTAGGTTCTTAGGTTTTGGCATTTTAACTTTGGTTAAATTGGGTCATTTTTTATTTTCTTTCTAAGAGATTATCTAAGTCTCATAACCCGGGTCATGGGTCCTTTAATATTGGATTTATTTTTTATTATGTTGTTCCCATCTCATGACTCAGGTCACTTGTAAACCCCGGAAAAATAAAAATAAATAAATAAATAAAGGTTGCTTAAATTGAAAACTAACTACATGAGAAATAAAAGTGAATAAATTTATACGTATGGTTAAATACATATTTTTTTTTTGAAATTTCCTTTGTTTTATGAAAATACAATATGATTTTTTATTTTATTTTTGAGAGACTTGGCCGTATGCATGAAAACAAAATATTTTTTATTTTTATTTTATTTTTTTATATCTTAACGAAAACCGAGTATTTTAATACCGGATTTGTATCTTTACAATATAAAAATACAAACCGATATTAATCAAAATGCAGTAACAAATTTGCGGAAAATCACAGATTTTTTGAAATAATTTTTTTGAAGAAATTTCTTTTTGAATGGGCCAGACCCGACCCAAAAAGAAATTGGGTCGAGATCAGCCCAATAAAATGCAAACTAACACATATTGGGCTGAGTCAACCCAGACTGGTTACTGTGCCCATGCACAGTAACCATCCCCAAATATAATTACCCGTTACTGTGCTCATGCACAGTAACAGGGTAATTATTTCTTCTTGCATGCAGAAATGTGCATAGTGCACGTTCTGCATGCAAGAAGATGAAGTGAGAAACTAAGACAAAGGGAAGAGAATTACCTAGAATGGAGGCGCCGTCATTTACGGTGCTTGTGGCTCATGGTGGCGTTGGTGTCGCGGCAGCCAGCTGTGGTGGCGGCTGAGAAGCCTGGTGGCGCTGCTGTTTTTCCTCTTCTTCCCCGTGCAAAGGCGCCAACCTCTGTTTTTGTTTCCTTCCTCGTCTGCTTCTGTTTGGTTCTTCTCCTTTTAGTCTCTGGTAGGGGCGGAGCCGCTGGTGGCTTTCAGACAATGCGGTGGAGGTTGCTGACCGGAGGAGTTGCAGTGGGGGGCAACGGTGGCTCTTCTCCACTTTATGTAGAGGCGTGAGCCTCTCCCCCCCTGTTTTCTTTTTAATTCTTCCCCTTCTTTGTCTTGTGTCTCCTCTCTCTTCTGATCCCCTCCATTTTTCTTTCGTATTGTTCCCTCTCTCTCTCGCCCTTTTCTCTCTTCTCCTCTTCCTTACACTCTCCCTCTCTATCCCCTTTTTTTCTCCTCTATTTTCTCCTCACTGTCTCGTTCTCCCTCCAATGTTTCTGCTCCTCTGTTTCATCGTCTTTCTCTGGCTTTTATAAGCCACAGAATGCCCTGTGGTGCAACGTTCAGCTTGGTAACGGCATGTAGAGGAATAGTAGTCGTAAAACATTCCCCATAACTGAAGCAATCTGCTATTTTTGTTGCTGAAATGGCTCCACTATTCGCTGAAACGGCTTTGAAGAAAGGTGATGAAATATTACTCTGAAACGGCACCGTCTTCCTATGAAAATGGATATTTCTGATTTGGTCCTTGGATGTTTTACAATTTTGTAATCAAGCCCCCTAGATAATTTGTAATTGGATCCCTTGATTTTAGTGCCTTTTTCTGGTTTGGTCCTTGGTTTCGGATTGTTTCAATTAAGTCTCTAATTGGCCATCAAACTTTAATAATTATGCAATTAAACCCTTGATTTGACCAAATCAACTCTTCAAAATTATAATTGGATCCCAAAACTTTAATTTCTTCAAATAAAAACCTAAATTGACTTAAAAATCAATTTTTCTTACAATCCAACCCTCCATAATTCAATTAAACTATAGATAAAATTTAATTGAGTCCATAAACATCTGATTTTAAACTTTTCTTCCTCAACTTGAATTTTCTTTGTCAATAGGGTTCTCATCAGTAAAAAATAATGTCAAATTTCAATTCTTGTATTTCTGAACCTCCTCAACCAATTCCTAGCCATTTTATGGGCGTTCCAACATCCTTTTCTCACTCCTTTTTTTATTCCTTCCGAATATATTTTTTTGATATGTATTTTTTATATTTTTTCATTTTTTTGTGGAACCCAAAAATGGACAACAACACACATTTACAGAAATTACAACTCGAAAATAAAATCAATAAAATATAAAATGAACTCGTTAAACAAGTTATTATTTATTTCATCACAAAACACCTAAGTCGGTAATTTGACATAAGTTTCAACAACAAATACAATTTTATAAAATATAAAACAAGCAAAACATGTACAAATCATAAATCCATACAACAAGTTTGTTAGATAAAAAACAATAAAACAAGTAAACATCTAAACAAAATACATATACTACAAAAATATGCAAAAAAATTAACATTTTAAAATTGAGTTCAAATTAAAAAATGATAGATTTGCTTACTTAAGGTAGAGAATCCTCAATAAAATTTCAATCAGAACCCGGATGATGACAAACGGGGTGTGTTTTGACTGGAAAAGGTGTGAGAGGTTGAATTGTGTTGAGATTGAGGGGGGGTGAGGCTGTTTTGTTACAAAGAAATTTTACAGGAAAGAAGTAGAAATAAGGGAGGGGGAAAGGAGGGTCGAGCGTCGGGTCATATATTAAATATTACAGATAGATTTACCGATGAAATTATTCTGATGGTGACTCCATCAACTATTCAGTCGGTATCAATGCCACGTCATTGTACGATTTGCCTATTTAAATCCCATTGTAATTCCATCGGTAACTACGTCTGTAAAAACTTGCACGCCATTGCATTGTTTGGTTTTTTTATTCCTTCTATTCCGACTGTAATTCCCTCGATATATACTGATGATATTTTTCCATCAGTGTTTACCAATGGAGTTAGTAATGGAAAAATTCAATCGGTAAATATCACTGCAAAATACCAACAGAAAAAATCCACTGGTGTTTTCATTTGTATTTGCCAATTTTTTAATAATGAGATGGGTAAGGAAGAATGCCATGAACATCTCAATGAAGATCATACCTAATAAGAATGGTGTCAAATTGAGCAATCCATTGAGGGTAGTTTGATGGAGTGAGGCGAACAATGATTTGAGAATTTGCATTAATAACATCCATGGTTTAATTATATTAGCTATGGTTTTATTCTTTGATAAGAAAACCACTAAAGCTTTAACTTTTCATTAGCAAAACTTTTTAAAAGATTATACAATTCTCAACTTGATTTCTTAATGAAAAAGACAAATCTATATTTACATTTTTTTTAAGAAAAACAAAATTACACTTTTTAAATACAAAACCCAACTTCTTGAGGAAAAAATTCTTTTAAGAAGTATGTCACCCTCAAGTCGATGATCATTAGTCAATCACGTAAGAAAACCTATATAATTGCACCATTGAGATGCAAGTCTCGTAGTAATCAAACAAGCATGTACATATTACCTAGAATATAAAACGCGTGGCTGTTTTATTGTATATGTTTTTACTGTTCTTCATCTCACATTTCACTATTGATTGTAATAGTGAGATTTTTGAAAATTTTTAATTTGGTCCTTGAACTTTGTTTCAACATAATTAAGCCCAACTTAGAGCCTAATTGAATGTTTTTTTGTGGCTAAGGATTGAATTGAAAGTCAGGGGACTGAAGTGCAAAACAAGGGTGACATAGGTAGTGCGTTCAAATTTATTTGTGAAGTAAATTTTCCCCCCATATTTTTTTACTATAAGGTGATCGGTCCTTTGCATTTTTAACAATTGCATTTTGGTACTAAAGTTCATTTTCATCATATTTCAGTCCTTAATGGGTGAGAAGAGAGAGAGAGAGAGAGGATAGCTGGAATCCGACCTAGAGAGAGAAAATGTCATTTCTTCGATACCGGCCACCAAAATGTTAGATTTTTGTTCCAAATGGTTCCATATGATGAAGAAAGTTTGACTTGGGTTTTTTTTACCTTGAAAGTGCCTAAGAAAACAAGATTTGAGGTTAGGAAGAAATTAGTTTTTGAGTTGATTTTGAGGTTTTGACTGTTTTTTGCGCTTTTGAAGGTTGAGGATTGGTTTAAAAAGGTTAATAAGGTGATTTCTAGTTGTCTGGGTTGAGAATGGGTTGAAAATGGGTTTCTAGAAGAAAAACATCAACTACCCTGATTTTCTGGCCACTATGGTGGTTAGAATCTAGGTATGATGAGTGACGTTTGACATGTCTTTTTTTTTTAAAAAAAAGTTGCCCTCCCTATTATCTAACAAAAAATAATTAAGGCTTGCACGACTAGACCAGACATCGCCCTTTAGGCATGGGCCGAGCTTGAGGCTTGGTCTGACTTTATCCTTCTCTCTTTTTTTTCTTAAATAATTTTGATTTTTTTATGATAATGCATATTTGATATATTATTTTTTAAAAAATAAAATTTGGGTTTATGTTTTAATTAGACTTGGTCTGGCCTTATCCTTCTTTCTTTTTCTTAAATAATTTTGATTTTTTTATGATAATGCATATTTGATATATTATTTTTTAAAAAATAAAATTTGGGTTTATGTTTTAATTAGACTTGGTCTGGCCTTATCCTTCTCTCTTTTTCTTAAATAATTTTGATTTTTTTTATGATAATGCATATTTGATATGTTATTTTAAAAAACATAAAATTTAGGTTTATGTTTTAATTAGACTGTGATGATTTTTTTAAGGTTACAATTTTTCTAAACAGGTGGAATAAATCAATTAACAGGCAAAAGGATAAATTATCAATGGTTTTTCACTATTTCGAGCATGGGGGATAATTGATGGCTTTTTACTAGCTCGACCCAACCTAATGCGTGCAAGTTTACCATATTTTCTTTGTTGATTATCAGCCCTTATCAAAATTCACTATATAAATACTAGAATAAGCTTTTAATTTTTTAATGTGGGATTGAAAGCCCATTAATAAATATACTCTATGTTCACAAGAAGAAAGTTGTGTTTTTTCAATGTGGGATAAGAAAACATTTTGATTTAAATACTTCAACATAAAAGGAGAAGACAATATCTTTTCAATGTGAGATAAAAAATATTTTAAAGTAATCTTTTAAAGTTTATTATTTATAACATGTATAACCTACATTCACATGAATTATTTCTTAAATTTATAATGTGGAAAATTAAAACCCCAATTTTTTTTTAATTTTCCAGGTTTATCGGGTTAATGGATCGGGTCTAATAACTATGGTATTAGGTTGGTGTTTTATTCATTAATTTTTTTTTCTCGATTTTATCCTTCAATATTGAATTGGTTGGAGAATAAACTGCATGATTTATTTTATTTTTTTCCCTTTTTATAAGATTATCATTGTCTCAAATGATTTTTTATTTTTAGGTTGGTGCTAAATTTTTTTACCATACATTTTTATCATATAATTAAAAAATATTTTATAAAAAACAAATTAGTAAACTTAATAGAGTCCATGACACGATTCGCTAGGGGACTGAGATTGATACAATATGTCATTATATCAATAGTTTTTGTTGAAAAAGTTATCATCTTGAAATTTTATCAAAAGTTAAGTCATATTTTTACCAATTATCAAGATTGCATTTAAATCTATAAAATCAATTAATTTAATTTGGGCCAACTCCTGTATAATTTAGTTTGAAACTTGAATTAAACAAATAGTTAGATTGCAAGATTTCAAAATTGATACATTAAGTCAGGTTAAATAAAACAATTAAAATTTTTTTCATACTTTTAATATTTTTTTATATTTTAAAAAATTTATCAAGTTTGTAGTATAGTGTGAGCTGATAGACTGGTATAATTTAAAAATGATCACATATTACAAATAAATCAAAATAACCAGATCAACACAAACAAATATAATTAATATAAAAAATCATACACATTAATAATGGTCTGCTGTTAGTTTTTTCCTGACTGGGCGGTGTTTAGCTGTTGGGTTCTGACATGGGGGGAGAGGGATCTACGATTAGACAAGAAGGAATGGACGTGGCCTATTTTTCTTTGGCTGATCTCAGCTTCTTTTGTTTTTGCCTTTGTTTTAGGTGTTTTCTAGTCTCTCTGTTTTCTTTCTAAGTTTTTTTTTTTTCCGCTTCTCTCAGACTACTCTCTACTATTTCATAGTTGTTTTCTCCTCTAGTTTATAAAAGATTTTATAACTCACTGTGCTTACCTTTTTATCTCAATTTATTTCTCTTTCTCTTTACCTTTTTTTTCTATATCTTTTCCCTTTTTTATAAAATATTTTATCTCTTCTTTATCAGAAATTAAAGTCCTATATTTATCTTGGTCCTCTTTTTTTAATCACTATTTCACTCTCTTATTATTATTATTATTTATTTTTTTAGGTTTTTTCCTTTTCAAAAACATATTTAAAAAATGGAGTGTTAAAATGGATTATGGTAGTTTCCTCTCTCTTGTGCAAAGACATTGATTTTTTTATATATATTTTAACTTTGTATAGTAAGTTTGTGAAAAAAATTACATTGAAAAATGAAAAATATTATTTTGAGATCCACACAAATAAAAATAGTAAGGATCAACTTGAAATCCTCACAAATCAAAATAAAAAGAGATCTATGTATAGCTAAAAATTAAAAAATTAATTTCAAACAAATAAACATGAAATGATTAACTTGAGATCCATACAAATAAAACTAAAATGATTAACTCAGGATCTACGCAAATAAAAAAAAGAAAGGATAAACTTGGGATCTGTACACATAAAACTAAAAGGATCAACTTGGAATCCATCTTAATAAAAAATAATGATTAATTATAAAATTGTTTGACAATAATAGAAGTTTGATAAGAGATATGCATAGTTTCATCAATGAAATTAATTTCATACTGCTACTATATTTTTTTAATAAAAATAACAACATTAATAATAATAATTCTTCAACATATATGATTATGTCTTCTATTATTCCTTTTGTCAATTATTAATTCCTTTAATAAAAATTTAATGTGACACAAGTAATTGATTACATGTTCCTTTGTTTATCAAAATCAAACATATTCATAGAATACATTTAAACACTGAAATAAAAATACATGTAACTTTAAATATTACAAAATACATATTAAATTAAAAGTATAATTAATTTTGATTTATTTTAATTTTTAAATAATTAATTAAAATATTGAGCAAAAATTATAAAATTTCTCACAGCGTGCATAGTATATACTATATAACATTTCATAATATTTGGTTAATGTCTCAATATATAATGAAATAATTTCCATCATCAATTAACCTTTCCATCATCAATTAAAATTTCCATAACAACATCACAAAATAAGAACTTTCTCCAACTAGATTCAATTTCAGAATCTAGTATCACCAAAAAATAAGCCCTACCTTCGTCCTTCTCTTAACAATCTACCTCAATGACCGCATTGGAGAAACAAATAAAAAAACTTTATCCACTTTCTATCACCATTTACAACACAAATCCCTTATTGAAACCTAATAAAAACAGTCCTTCATTTCCAAATTAACAACCCCATTAACATAGAACAAATACAAAAACACTAAATCTAATAACCCAAAACACCAAATCCACTCCAAAACTAAGAACTCAAAACAAACTATCATATACAACTCCATGAGGATTAAGAAACTTACTCTTAGAGAGAGAGAATGGGTGGTGAGAGGCTGGCCAGCGATGAGAAAAAAAGGCTAAGGGTTACGAAGCGAGAGAAAAAGCAATGTTAGGGGCGATGTAGTGAGAGAAGGGTGACGATGATTTTTTGGGCTTTAATGAGATGAAATGGAGAGAGGGGGGAACTGTTAGGTTACAACCTAGATTTTTTTTATGAAAATTTCATTGGTAATTTCATTAGTTTATTAACACGTTAACAATTCCAGATGGAATTGCCTTTGGAAATTTTATTATTTTTAATTTCATTTTCATTTGTCAAACCTCTATAATTTCTTTTGATGTAATTAAACGTATATCAGCAATTCCATCATCATTTCTCAAACCTATATCCTTTATCCCTGAAAAGTGATTAATCTCTGTCAATGTATTCCATATCTCTTTTGAAAATATATCCCTATAATTAAATGGAATGAGTGTTCTATAAATATATTGGAGTCACGACTCTTCATTCTATACAATTTATATTTTTTTAAATTCATTAATTTAGCTATGTTTAAAGTATATGCATTAGAAAATTGTAGACTTTTAAGTCATTCATAAACAAACAAAAATTATGTATACTTGTTTAAGGTGAAGGTGACTTTAGGTTTTGAGACATGAAACTCATAATTAAGAAAATTCATATTCTAACAGTCACAGTACAAAGCTAAATCCAATAAGTATAGGTTCAAGTATACATGTGTAGGGGGAGAATATTAAACATGATTATTAAAGTAACATTTGGTTACTGTTTTGGGACAAAAAAGACAAAGATAGTGATGGTAGAGAAAACATATCTCCTTGTATTTTCTATTTTAAAAGTATAAAAATTCACAAAAAAATATTTCAAAGACATTTATTTTATGTAGTTGTTTTTATCTCCTCTACCTAACACATTTCTATCTTTTCTTTATATGTTCATCCTATCCCAAAACACTAACCAAACATAACCTAAATAATTGTCAAGTCAAGCACATAGCCTTTCTAAATTGCATTTTCCTTTGTTTTTTTTTTTTTTTGTCTAATGACATTCATTGATTGATTGAATGGTCTAATCTCCATTTTCATTTATTTTTGGCATTACACAAAAACATTCCTTTCAAGTTACAAAACGACATGCAGCTCAATCAATGCCTTCATTGGCTACAACCTTTTAAAAAATAAACTCTAGTTAGTTTTGTCCTTGGCTCATTCACAACAGCACTCACATTTAGAGTCTATTTGGTATTGTGATAGCTTTTCAAAATACTTTTTATTTAGAAATGCATTGAAATAATATATTTTTTAATTTTTTTTAAATTCATTTTTGACATCTATACATCAAAATAATTCAAAAACACCAAAAAAATTAATTTGAAACAAAGTAAAAAAAAATATAAAATTTCAATTTTTTTTCAAATCTGTAACTTTGATCATAAGACTCATATAATCTAATAGAGAGCAAATCAAAATAAATTTTGAAGCTCAATTTCCAATCAACCATTTTGGCACAATATTGAACGATAAAATTATTAAAAATTTTAATTAAAAAAATGACATAAAAATAAGTCAAGTCAACCTGTGTTAATATATTAAACACTATTCCTAGGTCATGAGGTTGGGATAACCTAATAAAAAGCAAATCAAAATAAATCATAATGTCTAATTCTTAATCAAGCACAATATTAAATATTAATGAAATTAGGGGGAAAGTCAATTAAAAAAAGGAAAAAAAAACCGAGTTAACTGAGTTAACCTGCCAAATTAGCGACCTGAGTCATGAGATGGGGACAACACAATAAAAAATAAATCCAATGTTGAAGGACCTATGACCCAGGTTATGAGACTTAGATAACCTCGTAGAAAGAAAATAAAAAAATGACCCAATTTAACCTAAGAACCTAATCATGAGAAAAAAGATATCCCTATAGAAAATAAATTAAAATAGATTATGAAGCTCAATTCCCAACCAACTCAATGTTGAATGATAAAATTAGAAAAAAAATCAATTAAAAAAAAGACACAAAAAACAATCTGAGGCAACTTGGATTAATTCGTTAATCACTATTCCAGGTCATGAGACTAGAATAACTTAATAGAAAGAAACAAAGAAAATCATAAAGCCTAATTCATAACCAACCAAATATTAAATGATAAAATTAAGAAAAACATTAATTGAGAAAAATAAAAAAACCTGAGTCAACAAGGTTAACTTGTCAAACTCGAAATCTGTGTCATGAAAGTAAAATAACCTAATAAAAAATAAATTTAATATTAAATGATGATTTCAAAAAAATTAATTGAAATAAAAAATCAAAGATGAAAAAAAAACAAAGCACTATTCATACCAATGGATAGTGCTTTATGACGAGGGTTATCGTAAAAACCAAATTTAATATTAATGATAAAATATTTGTTTTAAAAAAACAAAGCACTATTCTTATGAATTGTGCTTTACAAGGAGGGGTAAATTAAAAATCCCTTACCTTTTAGTTTTTTTGTTAATTTATAGAGAAATAAAATTTAAAATGCTAATGATTAAGAGTACTATAAACTACCAGCCTAAAGAATTCCAAATTAACCTCAACAAGCACGTGGAAGACCATTTCAAGTAAATTACTCTACTAAAAAAAGATATAATTCTCATATTAATACATTCCAAGTATTATATAGATTCTTTGTCAATAAGAAAGTGTTTGATTACAATTGCATAATCAAAAAATAAAAATAATAGCGATACAAACGTGTTTAATTTAAGAGATAGAGACGAAGATATAAAAATAAATTTGTCTCTAAAATAATTTTGGAGTGAATTTCTATATTTTTAAAATAAAAAGTACAAAAGATAAATGTCTTTAAAAACGACATATATTACGATATCTTATATATCACTATCAATTCTATTTCATCCTTTTTGTCTCAACTATCTTTATTTTTTCTATTGCAATATAGTAACAAAACACTATCTAAAAATATGTTTAATTTTGTTGTCACCTAAGAATTTTTTTTAATGGTTATGAGAAAAGAATAAGTAGTAGTTTTTGTTGACCTATGGGTCACTTATTAATATTTATAATATATTGTATTTTGATGATAAAAATTAAATGGAAAATGGACTAATGATATGCTTGGATGAAATTAAGTTTGAACAGGTTTTATATTTAAAGATCATACCAACAAGCATGTTGTTTTCCATTTTTTACACCATAAAAAAATCAACAAAAGAAAAAAATATCCAAAATACAAGAGGATACACATGAAAAAAGCCTAGAAGATTGTCCAAATTGTGGCAAAGGACCAAAATGGCAAGTGAAAAGTTGAAGTATCAGAATGTACAAGATTGGCAAAATTGACGATCCAATTCTGATTGACAAAAGATCTATTTGGCAAAAATATTTGTATTTGGGGTAAAGATATACAAATTTGGATGAGTACGGACTTAATGAGAATTTTGCAAGGCGTAATTAATTTTATTAAGGACTTAATTGCAAGGAAACTTAATTTTTTAAAGTCAATTTGGGTGTTAATCGGAAGAAATTGAAGTTTGGGGACTAAAATTAGACTTTGTAAAGTTTAATTGGTCAAATCAAGGGCTTAATTGTGAAAAATTGAAGTTTGATAGCTAATTAAAGGTTTGATTGAAAAAATTCAAAACCAAGGATCAAGTCGTAAAAGGTGAAAGATTTCAAAGGCTAAAATTGACCAAATCAGGGGAAAATTTGAAGAAATTGAAAGTTTGATGGTTAATTAGGAGTCCAATTGAACAATCAAAAACCAAGGACCAAAATAAAATGATGCTAAACTTTCATGCTAATATTTGTGTCTGTCGAGGGTTAAATTACATGCAATTAAAATTTCTATGTCAATTAAGTGTGCATATGCCTCAATTGGAAGAACAGAGATTAAATTGAAACTTTGTCAAATCCTAAATTAAAAACCCTAAATTCTAGAGTGTAACCCAGACGACACATCATTTAGCAGTTGCTCATCTTCTTCTTTGGTAGTTCACAATGATCAAGTTGGCACATTTCAAGAGCTCGTTATGGAGTTCTAGACCTCCAAATGACATTTGGTTTTTTGCAAATGAAAGAGCAACATCCCTTCTACAACCGTATTTCCATGCAATTGGATGTTTACATCCCAATTCTTCCATAGAAAAGCCCAATATCTTGTCCCTGATCAACCATAACTCAAATTTTAGATTATAGGCTGATTAAGTTGGCACCTTCAAGCAAGTGAATTTGGAGCTACAGATCTCCAAATTGAGCAAGGTTGAATCCAAACAAAAGATGTTTACTCCCTTTACCAAGTTCATGTGGTCTTCAATGATGATGACATTAGAATTGCTTCAACGAAGCCTACAAAATGGCTAGCTCGGACAGCCCTGACTGGGATACCTATTGGTTCAAAACCACCTAATCTTTTTGTGTGTTCACACTTCAAAGCTCCTAGAGAGTTCTTATTAAGGGCTATAAATCATTCCCCCAAGATCAGAAGGTAAAGAATGAATGCCTTTGTCTTCAAGTAAAGGAAAACCACTTAGGCATAAACCACCATTACAAAAAACATTGAAGGACAGGGGTTACAACAGTGAAATTTTGTCTATAACTCTCTCATTTTGATCAAAGGGCTCAACTTTGATTAATATTTGATGAAATCCATCAAAAACCCTAGAAAAACCGTATAAATACCTATAAAAGCTCGAGCTGAAAGGAGGAGGAAAAAAGGTGAGAAATACTGAGAAAATACCCTAGTTGTGAAGGTTGACAAGCCTAGCATAGGGTTTCTTCATCTTTCAAAGGGAAGCTAGTTTGTGGAAACAAAACCTTACAAAGGAAAGTAAAGAAGAGCGATAAATGTTCTTGGGGTTGAAGGTATATTTCTTAACCTAAAAGTGGAGTCCATGTGGTCTGTTTGAGTTGATTTTGATTGTCATTTGGTTTGTATTTATGTTTATGATTAGTACTTAAAAGTGCATTTTTATCAAGATTTTATATCATCATATTGCACTAAAAGTATCATTAAATTCCCTAACTTGAGCATGTTTTATAATAGCAAGTATGATAACATAAGATGTCTTTAATTTATGGTAAATACTCATTTGAAATGTAGGCATATCTCATAATTTAAAGGATTGATTGATGTGTTTAACTATTGAAAGTGAAAAGACAAAGAGAGGGCTAAGCTTAGGGAAGAGATGCTGGTTCAATTCAAACTGGAACACCATTCGGTTATTAGATCATAACTGGAGCTATAGAACTTAGATTTAGGTCTGGTTTATATGGATACAAAGCTAAGACATAGGCCTAAAACATTCATGAAGAGTCCAAGATTCAAAAGGGCCGTTTTCAAGTTCAAATTGTAACAACAAAAGAGAAATCGAAATCTGTCATACAACCTAGATACTATTCAGTGTTCAGCCCATATCTCAAGTTCTAAAAGTCCAAATGAGCTCATTCTTATTTTGTTGGAAAGCTTAGACAAATTACTAGAACTTTCATGAGGAATATCATTTCAAATTATGATGTTAGTAATAACGTTTTGGCTTGCCAACAAAGTCAAGAGCTAGCCACCAAGTCAAGGGTTGGCCACCAACTCTTTTGTTAATCATCAAATCAATAGTTTTGAATTTTGGCCTATAAAAAGAGGTATTTGCCATGCATTTGGGCATCTTGTTTTTCAGATCAAGATCTTGTTCTTGTTCTCTTTCTTTGTATTTTCATAATGTTTAAGTTTTGCTTTCATTAATCTCTTACTTATGTTTTTCTTCATAACTATATCTAGTTTATTTATGTTTCACTTCTTCATAATGTTTAGCTAAGTTTATTATGTCAAGGTGAAAAGAGTACACTAATGGTGTAAGAATAAGTATAGTATATTATAAACTCAACATGGACTTTAATGTTTGATACTAACATGCTTTGTATTTGCTATCTTACTTACTCATAATACCTTACTTGTTAAATTGTTAATCTAGATTTGTGTTGAACAACCCTTGGTACAACAAATACTTGATCCTTTCATTGCCAACTGTATGGTATAACCGACACTTGTGCTATGAAAGAAACTTGATTTGTTGTTAACATAAGTTATCATCATGAATACTTGACACATTTACAAGTATTGACATTACTCAAATAAGATAAATAATATAATCATGTTAATAATTTATAATCCAATTGGAACCTTCTATGTGTGTGGTTTCCAATTGAGTAATAAAAGAGTTTATATTATACTTATTTGAAATACCATTAGTACATCCTCTAACCTTGATAATTGTTTTATCTTTGTTTAAATCCTTACATCAATATTACATCTCAATGCTCTCTTCAAATCTTTTCTTTTATTTGTGATTTATATAGTTGACCTCTTTGTGGATCAACCCCGGTCTTGCCGGGTTATTTATTACTTTGACACTTCTGCACTTGGGACAAGACATCATTCATTGATTGTGTCAGTTTACAAGTATGAAAATGTGTTTGGAAGCTTTAAAAGTCTTCTAGTTAAGTTAGTTTTTGATACAACAATGCTTGTTTTCTTAGTTTTGTTAGTTCAGTTAATGCATTGATAAGCCATATGATTAATCATGGGTTTATAAGGCTTTGGTCATGACCAAAATATGTTTTAAAAGTCAAATTTGAATCCAAATTGCATGGATGAGCTTGCTGTTTTTATTTTTCAGTTTTGAAAAATGGGATTTCATGCATGTTTTCCATGATTTGTTATTTTTCATTGTTTATTTTGATTCAAATGCAAATGAATATGACAATGTGGTTTGTGTCAACCAAAAATATTCAGTTTGGAGGCTTGGTATGCATTTTTGGGTTTGGTAGTAGGCTAATGCATTTCTGGGCAAAATCTAGGTTGGTGTTCTTCATGTTCTTCCCGAGAACATTGCCTTAACTACGAGTTTTTTTACCTGTTTTATTTCATTTTTTTGCATCTTCACATTCGAATAACATCATTAGAGAATAATCTAGGGTCTTAATGCATCAATAACTGTTTTTTATGAGTTTTAATCCAAGGGTTTTGTTTTTGGTATATAAACTTTTTTGGTCAAATTGAGATTATTAAGTAATAATTGTTGAGTTTTATTGCTTGATTATTTATCCTTGTAAGGTTTGTCGCACATCAGAAAATCCGCGCGGCATCGGCTGGCGATCTTATCGTTGTGTGTTTCTTGCTTGAATTGATTCGTTGATTGGGAGTCGCCACCTAGTAATTTATTAAAGGCTACTAGGAAACCGAATGTACTGGTCCTGTCAGAGATTCGCGGGTAAGGGACTGGTTGTGGTTAGGAAAGGTATTAGCACCCCTAACACACCCTATCTGAGGTAAGCTGCTTTGTGAATTTGATGTGTTTAAAGAAGTTTTAATAATTTTTTTTTCATCGGATATTAGAAATATAACTTACGTATAAGTTAATAATTCTGAACCGTGAGCAAATCAAAATATTAAATTCTTCTTTAATCTTTGCAATTTTATCATAAATAAAAAACATCCATAAAAAAAAATATATAAACACACACGTACACTTTCACTATATTTTTTCTTTTTTCTTTTCCTTTTCTTTTTTACATCCACATTACAAATTATAAAAATTTAAAACTAAACACAAAAAATTACATTAAACAATTTAAAAATTACAAAACAGCCCCTAAAAACTCCAGGAATTGCAGGGAAGTCCTTCTGGAACTGGAGGAACAGTGGCGGCGCGTCTTCCCACGCGCCCCCACCGGTGGCGGCGCGTGGGTCCACGCGCCGCCGCAAACTGGACGGAAATTCTCAGCTTTTTCTCCCTTTCCCTTCCTGCACCGACGTTGGCAACCTCTGTCACCTGCAAAAGGAACAAAACGTAACAACAAGCTGTTTTAATCATCTTTCACTATTTTCAAATCTGCCTCTCTCTCTTCTTTAGATCTGCTTCATTGCAGATCTGTTCTTCTGTGAGTTTTTGTCTCCCTCTCCGCTTCATGTCGTTGGTAAGAGGAAGGATGGCTGCTGGTCGGGAGGCGGCGCCGTGTTCCGGTTGCCGGTGGTGGAGGTGCCTGCTGCTGTGTGGCTTGGTGGAGGCCGGTTCTGCGGAGCTGCTTCTCCGTTGCTGTTGGTAGCTGGCCGAGGGAGTGTGGACGGCGCTGCTGGGTCTGTGGGGGTTTCTCTCCGATTGGCTTTCCCAAGGCCACGGGAGGCGGCGACTGGAGAGGCTGTCAGCGGACGATGGAGAGAGTGGAACCGGCTGGGAGAGGGGAGAGGAAGATGGGGCTACGGTGGAGGTTGATTTGTGAGGGGAGGCTAGTCTGGTTTGTCTTGGCAGAGAGCAAGGGAGGAGGGTGTTCGGTGATGGTTTTGTTTTCCAAGGGAGCGGCGGCTTGGAGAAGATGATTGGAAATGGGGTTTCAAAGTGAAGCGGGGGGGCGGCCGGCCTTTGTGAGCAGGGAAAAGGAGGCTTCCGGCCGCCCCTGTTCTCTCTGAATTTTTTTTACAGGGGCTGTGAGCGGCTGCCCGGGTAGGGAGGAGAAAGAAGTGTGGTTTTTAGGGTTTTTGTGGTTTAGGGTTTTTTGTGGTTTTTCTCTATTTTACAAAATTGCCCCCTCTTTGTGTGTGTTGAAGACCGATATTTATAGGCAAAAATGTTGCTAGGTTTTCAAACTTGGTCCCTCAAATTTTTTTTTTGTAAACTTTGAATTTTTCTTAGTTTTGTGGATTTTTCTTATCAACATCATCTCGAGTGAGGAAAATTGGTGATTTTTAAAAATAACGCGTTAAAAGTCGAATGCGTTCCCATGATCTTTGAAAATTTAAATTCTTTTGAGACGATGCTAAAAATTCTAAAATGATGCAAATATATTAAAAAAATATATAATTTTTTGGATTTTCAATGTTTTTCTCTATTTTTGGATTTTTCTGAAAAATATCAAAACATGGGTCAAAAATTGGGTAGCAACAAGGTTTACAACCTTTATGTTTCCTTTTTTTTTCATGAAATATGGTCTGGTTTAGAGTTTGTGTTGCTAGAATCACTTCGAATGTTCATTTGTGTTCTTTGTTTTTTCTGGGTTTTGATCCATTTTCACCAAGTGTTTTTAGTTTTGGCAAGTTTAATATTTTTTGGGTTTGGTTTTTTTTTTTGGCTTATTTTCAGGTCAAACCAATGTCTTTAGTTTGGTTTATGGTCGAACCAAAGATTTTTGGTTAACCTAGTCGGGTCAAAATTGAATCAATGGCTAAGGCTTTGTTCAGCTAGCAATGTTTTTGCTAAAGGTTTTTTTTTTCTTTAAGGGTGTGTTTGACAAACACCCCTTAGGCTTGTTTTGGGGAGTTTTATTACAAAAAATAGATTTTTGCCATACAAAGCTTAAAATAAACACAATAAAAATTATAAAATAATACTTTTTTTCCTGCATATGGCCAAAAATCCTTAAAATTATTTGAGTTTTTTTATTTAAAAAATTTAAAATACTTTGGCATGTTCTTAAAAAGACATTGCATAGATTTTACAACAGGTTTGTAAAATTCCAAAGGATTTTGACCTATATTTCAGTAACCCTAAAAATTATAATTCATCAAAGTTAATGGTCAAACATCCTAGTATAAGTGCTGGAGCTATAAGTAGGATGATATTTAAATACCAGGAGTTCACTAGAAAATTTTAAGAATTATTTTATATATTCATCAATTTTAATCGGGAGTATTTTTCACCATAATATATGAGTTATGGAGAACCCTTTCACCTTCCAGGATAAGTGAACTTTGTCAAGGCATCTATATGGACCCTTCTCATAAGAATTTATCTGGGCATACGAGCCCGTAATAAATTTAAAATGTTAGATTTATTCATAAGAGTAAATCTTTATCTAAGCCATAGACAAACTACCAATTAGGAACCCATCAAAACCTTTAAACTATATCTATCAACAAGTCCAAGATGCAAAGCAAGTGAAGACTTAGGTATTAAGGATTCATTTTATAGCTTATTGTTAAATCTTTATATCTTACACAATAACAAACTAAAATGAACTCACACACTTTACATTGCATACATAAATATGATTGATATACATTTAATCTGTTCAAGTTTTACTAGGTTTAAAACTGCTAAAACTGGTTTTAAGCTAAATTTGTCGACCGCTATTCATCCTTGATGAACTCTTGTGAATTTTCTAGGAACTGGTCAACCAAATGATATGGTCATTTTAACTAATCGATCGTTTTAGCCATCAGAGACATTCTAATGGCTATAAACGACTAGTTTCTTTTGGAAACTATATATATATATATATATATATATATATATATATATATATATATATATATATATATATATATATAAAGATTTAATTTAATACAACTTAGAGTATATTAGGATTGATGATTTCTAGTTGGTTTTTATTTTAGAATAACTTCTATATCATGTATGCTTAGAAATCTTATCTTAGTTTTGCATAGAAGAGAGCTATATACATGATATAGAAGCTATTCTAAAATAAGAACCAACTAGAAATCATCAATCTTAATATACTCTAAGTTGTGTTAAATTAAATCTTTATATATATATATATATATATATATATATATATATATATATATATATATATATATATATATATATATAGCATAAGAGTATAAAATCTCATACTCATTACATTTACACACTTTCAATCATCCTAAGTGCTATTGAGTTAGCTATAGAGATTATAGTTTTAAATTGTAAAATCTACTATTTTAGAGTGTGAATTTTGTTGTAAACAAATCATACTTGTAAATACTTGAGAGTTTGGATAAACTCTTGGCATTGGTTAGGTATTATCACTAAGAGAAGAATCTTTAAGAGAAAATATCTTCAAGTAGTGTAATTACTTGGTGTGGATTCATCAAGGTCATTGTATCTTTCACTTGAAATAGTAAAAGAATACAATATTCAAGTACTGTTGGTACTTGAAGTGTGAATGTAAACTTGTCAAACCACGTTAAAAATCGAGTTTTTAGTCTCTCTTTCCTTATCTCTTTACTTTAAGCACTTTAATTATATTGTTGATTATTGTGTTATATGTGCTTAGTATATTTATTTGCATTATTTGACATAATTAGTATAACACCTAATCCACACATCCCTTAGATATTATTATTGTCTTATAACTAGAACAACAGTTTTTGCCCCCTTGTACGCTCTTACTCGTTAAAAGGAAAAAAGGCAAAAGCAAATTGTATTAGATAAAGTTTCTTAAAAAAAGAAAAGAAAAACTGAAAATGTGCATTTAAATTGATGCAATTCTAATCCAAATTCGGGATCAGGTAAAAGCAGAATGCATTCAAAACAAATCAACTAATACATCTGAAAACTCAATATACCTTTAAATAGGTTTAATGACTTGCGACTGGAGGAACATGTCAAAAATTGTGAACATTTCATCCAGCACAATCAACTACCGAGGATACAAGAGTGAGGCAGTAAATTCATTGGTCGAAGATAATTCAATATTGCTTGATGAAGAAGATGGTTCGAACGGACCGCTACCCTTAAAAAAGCCTGGTTCCTTTGGCTGAGGCAGTGTATTCTCACCTCCTAGCATCCAAACCACAGTGGCCATGCTTGGCCTATCATCAGGATGCTGCTGCACACACAAGAGACTAATGTTTATGCATCTCATGATCACTTCTGATAAATTGCATGACACTCCTGGAAACGCCTCAATTAAGTCCAAAGGTTTTCCATCTTTCCACAATCTCCATGCCTAGAAATGAGAAGGAACTTTCCGTCATTCACTTGTACAGTACATACAAGTAAGAAATTGAAACCTTGACACTTACATGTCCAATAAGGCTTAGGCTATGGTCTGGATGATAATATCCTCTACTCTTCTTTCCACTTACTATCTCAAGCATTAAGATTCCAAAGCTAAAAACA
>Ga0325405_1001134_pt1 | contig 26785 bp, 15 predicted proteins | sample PopdelMetagenome_21_FD_205663 | JGI IMG/M metagenome (GOLD analysis project Ga0325405, IMG submission 205663) | Populus deltoides microbial communities from Bellville, Georgia, United States - Xylem-Control-R2 | ecosystem: Host-associated > Plants > Phyllosphere > Stem > Wood/Secondary xylem...
GTTTTTCAGCAACCAAACAGAGCACCGAATCATTAATCGCAATTCCAAAAAATTGAAACAAAGTATAAAAATGCCATTTTATTTGTGCCTAGATGGTAGACACTAGACAGTGACCAATTATAGCACCTTATTAAACAAAACCAACTACACAAATGCAATTCCTCCCTTCCACTGTTACCATTTCCCGTTTAACAGACGCGCATCGTTATTCAGTCATCAATTAAACAAGCACAAATTTTCCTACATTTCTATCAAAATCACTCACAATCACTAGAACAAAATCAATCATAAGAAATCGAAGCTACAAAGACGCACATTATAACATTATTCAATTACCCAAACACCGCCAATTCCAACTAGAAAAAGAATACATTCAAGATGTATACCTCGCCTTTGTTGAAAACCCCAATTTCACCCAAGAGAGGGCTCTTAGTTTCCACAACATCGACAATCACGTTAGCAGTCCCAGGCAACTCCGGCGGGCCCGAATCAAGCGTGATCTTCACCGAATCAAAAATCTCAAGTGCTTGTAACCTAAAATTCACATCGCTTGAAGCCGCAAACAACTCTTTAAAGGTAGACGCATCTTTAAGCGACGCCGTTTCTGCTTCAATCAAAGTGTCTTTAGTTTTCGTGTTTCCTTTGATTACAACATCATGAACACGAATTGGGACCGATTCGTGTTGTATTCTGCGAAAGAAATTCTGAAATCGGTTCCGGAGCTTCGCCTTTTGGGATTCGAGGTCCTCGTCTTCGTCCTCGTCCTCGTCCTCATCGTCGTCTTCGACGTCGTCGCTTTGTTCGTAGACGTCTTCTTCTTCTTCATTTTTAGGGTTCTGTACGACCGGGTCGGAAATGTCGGATTCTGGTTCTGCCATGATGAGAGGGAATTGAGTGAGGCGAGGAGGGAGAGGGGGAGAGAGAGAGAGAGAGAGGGTTTAGGTGGAGAAGATTTAAGAGCGTACCGCTATTTTTTTTAAGTATTTTTTAATTAAAAATATAGAAATAATATTATTTCTTTTATATTAACATATTAAAATTATATAAAAAAGTTAAAAAAAAAAAAAACAATTTAACGTTTATAGATGACTTTAGTGTATGCCCTTGTGTCCTAGTGCGTGTTTTATACAGTAAGGTAAGATATTTTTAAAAAAATATTTAAATTTTTAAAAAAAAAAACTAAAGGGCATCAATGCAGTGTTTCACCGTGGCGTGTGAGAGATTTTAGTGTAGTGATTTTTTTTTTGTTCCGTTACATTTTTTTTCATTTTGATACCTCGATTTTTTAAAAAAAAATTGATCATTTAATGTTACATATTTTTAGAACTGATTGTGGTGATTTGTTTGTATGATTGTGTGTTACCAGTGTTATAGGAATATTACTTTCTTCGGTTTGACAAAGTAAGATTCGATTTTATTAATTTACTAGAATTGAAGTTTTGAGGATTAAATTTGGAGCTTAAATAAATACTGAGTCCCTTTTATTTGCTAGTATTTGGAACTATTTGCAAGGTCAAATGAATTTTTTTTGTTACTAATATTCTTTTTAGTTTGATTCTTTCACGCTAACTTTATTTGAGATTTGATTTGGTATTTTTATCTTCAATGCCTAGATATGGAGCTCTCATAATGTAGCGACAAGATTCTGGTGTTTGATTTTAAAAAATAAAATAAAATCATGTTTATCTCAAACAACTAAGAGTTAAGAAACCAAAATTGAAATCGAAATAAATATGGTGGATGATGGTAAACAGATAGGATAAACATGGTTGGCATGTGCACTGCATGCACCGACATACAGCAGTTATACACCACAAACAAACAATGTGTAAGGTCACTTACGATGGTCGATAACGATCATTCGTCATTGCACTAGATTCCTCACAGCAAGAACTTCCCGATGAGGCGGTGGTGTGCTTTTCTTTTATTTCTTATTTTCTTTATTTTCTCTCTCATCTCTTTAAAATTCCAAAAATAAAAGGTGTTTGACATTTTTTTTTTGTTTCAAATTTGATTATCGTTATTTTGATTGATATTTTTTTATTTTGAGTTTTTTTTAATTGATTTGTTTTTTTATTTTATTACTTAACATTTGGTTTAATGTCATTTTCAGATCAAATTTTGTTCTATTTTTTTATTGCTGTTTTTTTTATTTAGATCATTTTATTATTTTTTTCTAAATTTCACCAATCGACATTTTATTTCTATTTTTAGGTCAAAATTATCTTTATTCTTTCGATTGTTGTTTGTTTTGTTTTAAATCTTTTTTGATCGATTTTTTTCTCATTTTCATCTCTTAGTATTTTGTTGATTATGAATCGAATTTTGTTTTTTTTTTCAGGTTTACCATACTTGGAGTAATCTCAACCTCATGATCTGGGTTACAAGTTTGAAAGATTAGCTCGAGTTAACTCTGTTTTCTAGGTTCTTCAATATTTTTTTTTAATTTTATTATTTAATATTAGGTTGGCTTTATAATTTGATTTAATTTGACTTTTTTTAAAGTTATCCCAAATCTCATGATTAGATCATGAATTTTACAGGTTAACTCAAGTGAATTTAGATTATTTTTTAATTATTTTTTTAATTTTTCATACAATAAATTTTATTTTCCATTGAATTGGTTGTTTGAACTTTTTCTCTCAAAACACGCCCTCGGCCACCAATCTCCTTTTTCTTTCTCCTTTCCTGTCCATAAAATGGAGGGTGAGTCTGAGTACTCTAAAAAGTTTAAACAAATATACGATCCATTAGATCAAACGACAGAAGTTAGCATATGAGATCCTGCACATGCTAAATGGGATATATAATATCGATCGATGTTCTAATTCAGTGAAAAATCCCAATCGTAGTTGAACAAGCTCTAGTTTTTCAAGGACTTGAAGGAATTGACGGGGAAGGTCTTAGCGATGCATGAACTTGATGAGAAAATTGATAACAATGTAGATTCACGATTGCTTTAGTTTGGTGCTTTTGATCGTGGTTTTTTCCTGGCTACAGTATCATGGGCAGGGTCCCGGCTCATGAACCAGCCTGAATAACATGGTCGGTCCGGGCTTTGGACTTATAAAAACAAGTCTGGCCTGACCCAGACCCATATCGAACCCAGTCAGGTTCAGCCATGAACAAGTAACGGGTTACAGGTCTATACTCTGATATAGTAGTTTCATAAAAATATTCAAAAACCCACAATCCTCCGCTCCTCCCTCTTCTTCTCTCTGGTTGCTTCTTTTCAACTTAACTTGGTGTTCTATCAACAAAACAAAGCAACTAATCAACTCTTGTATTTCCAAATGGAAACAAAGAAGTCAATAACCCACAAACACAATGATCTCTTCTCTTCTTTAATATCGGACATCAAATCTTACACTGGCAATGACCCTCTTCTCCCTTGGCTCCGGTACTCCTAATCTTTCTCTTTTCTCTTCTTTGCTTGTTTTAATAATAATATTGCTGCTGCTTTTGTTAACCGAACTTTATTATCTGTTCTTAAACAGGGGGATTAAGAAACTGAAGGAGTGTCTGCATCCGGATGCACTGAAACAAAAGCTGCCTCGTTTCTTGCAAAAATGCACACAGAGTTTTGAGTCGGATAGGCGTTACAGAAATGACTTGCGCTACCTTCGTGTCTGGTTACAGCTGGTGAATTTCAGAACCCGTCTCTTTCCCTTTTTATGTTTTTGTCTAATTTATTGGTTTTTGGATTGGTTTATTGGATAACTCTGATTTTTGAACTTGGGCTGTTTATTTTCTTGCTTTATTTCTCTGTTTTTGTTTGGTGTTTGAGTAAAATGGGCAAACAGAAAAGAAAATGAAATCGGAGAAAATAAATGTTTATTAAATGTTAAGAAAGACTGGCTGTAGTATTTTATCATTGTAATTTTGGTTATTTGTTTATTTTGAATGGGATTGAGTAGATGGATTATGTGAATGATCCAAGAGCGCTGTTGAGCACCATGGAAATGAATCGCATAGGAACAAAGCGGTCGTTATTCTACCAGGCATATGCTCTGTATTATGAGAAGATGAAGAAATTTGAAGACGCTGAGAACATGTACCGTTTAGGGGTTCAGAAGTAAGTTAACTACATTTCAAAATATATCTCAATATTTGAATGGAAGAGGACCTTTGATGTTTAGTTCTACTGCACATTATCATTAAATGCTTACAACACATCTGAATGAGTGGTACATGGATTTTGTAACGCAACCCTTTGGAAGCATGAGGCCAATTAGTAGTTTAGTGACTTCCCAGTTCTGCATCTAGACAGTGGGCATGTTTGTTTTTCTCGGCAATGTAGTTTTTAGGTGGGACTACTCTTACCTGTTGGCTAAAGGTTGAGAATGTCAAGGTTTCTGAGAAAATAGTGGATTACGAGCTTAGATGAAAGCCTCTTTCCCTTTCAACTGGGTTTCTTAGCCACTTTCACCTTTCATTTGAAGCAGCTGGCTTGATTGAGCACTCACACACACACACACACACACACACATATATATATATTTTATTTAAATGGACTACAAAATGCAGTCATTTTACTGAGTATTTGCATTTTGTTCATGTGATTGGCTTCACCTCTTGGTTCCTGAGGGAATGCTAGAAGCTATATTTTGTTTTTTTTGTTCTCCCCTTCCTGTCAATATAAGCTAAACCTCACTCTGAACTCATGTGATAATGAAAACCTTATTCATTATTTGACCATCTACCTCTACCATGCAAAGAACATATTATGGCTACTAATTACTAGCTTTATTGCATCACAAAAAGAATAGCAACTTGCCAAATACATCATTTACTAAAATAGTAACTTTTGTATTTCATTATGTTACATAGCCCTTTGATGGTTTTGGGTGGTATATGATTTTTTCTTTTGAAAATAGAACTAAGCAATATCCTCCATCTGAAACAACTTCTGAACAGCCTCGCCGAGCCTGTTGATGAATTGCAGAAATCATATGAGCAGTTCCTGCATCGCATGGAGAGACACAAGAAAAAGGACATCCAGGTGGTGCTCATTTTGTTTTAGATGTTGACCTGCCTTCATTATTCGTAGAGGTCTTGTGTCATCTAACTTTTCACAGAGGTCTTGCAGCACCGGACAGGAAGGAGTGGTAAAAGAACTCTATCTACCAGGAAGACAGAAGAGAACGATGAGAATGTATACAGCATTGAGGATAAACCTAAAAAGATACCGGATGGGAGTTCTCAGGATGTAAAGCCAATGAAGGAATCTAATCATGTTGGATTTTCAGGAAATTCATGTGAATTTGGCTTGGGTAGTGATCTGTCCATGAAGAAGGAGCATGTGAAAAAGATTGGACAGAGAGATGCATCTAAGCAGCAAGAGGATACAGGAGAGTCAGATGAATCCAGGATGTGTCACAGAGATGACACGGTCGTGGTAAAGTTTGTAGACACTGCAATAGTTGGGAAGCAAGAAGCAGAAGATGCCTGCCATCATGGACTCTTGGACCCTACAATAAATATGAAGGAGGCCATGAATGCCATCAATAGCATGTTTCGAGAGCCTTTAGAGATTGCTCCAATAAGTAGATCACGCAGAAGTCGACCAAAAGAAGAGCATAGTTTGAACAGTGAATTTGATGTCTTTATTGATGAAAATTTGGACAATGGAACCGAATCATTACATGGAAAAAAAGAAAAGAGTATTTCCCTGAAGGTGCATGGTGGAGTTCAAATCCCCTTGATTCATCAAGAACCATTCCAAATATTCATTGATGATGAAGAAAGCGGTGAAAATGGTGACAGAACTCAGAAGAATAAATTAAAGGAGAGTAAGACTCGAAATCTGGCAGAAGGTTCTCGCTCATCTGCTTTACCTTTAAATGCTTTTGTCTTCCCAAGTCCGAAGGATCTTCCAACTGGAAGCTCTGATTATATGGATGATGAGAGCTTGCCTCGAATAAAGCATAGAGAGGATACAGTTGTTCACAGGTTTGTCGGGTCTACCATCTTAGATGCGGCGGCGGTGGAGAATGTTTGCCACCACGGATTAGTAGATCCTACAGTCAATTTGAAGGAGGCTATGGATGATATCAACAACATGTTTGGGAAACCAATGGATTTTGTAAGAACCAAGAGACCAAGGCAGGATAAAACACCGGTTATGAAACAAGACATTTGCGGATTTTCAATACTTCCTGATGATGATCTGGAACATCAACAAGGTCAGCCACCACCCAAGTCCTCCAGAGTAAGCAACACTGATTTGTTTGAGCCAACAGTTTTTACAAAAGCGGCCATGGATGACATAAATAAAATGTTTGGAATGCCATTGGACTTTTAGGAGCGGTTATTATTAATGGCACATAAGATTTCAATCTGTAGCTTATTTAATGTGTTGTGATTTACCACAACATTTGCCTTGTGCTTGAATTCGTTAAAATTTGATCTCTTTGATCATGCTTCATATCAAAATCTTCTAATGTGGTTTAGCGTTTGCCTGCACTATCTTTATTCCAATCTCCGGTTGCAGCTGATCATCTTCATCTGCATTGTGCTGTGATCTGTCATCAGAGTCCTCGTGATGTCTGCAAATACAGCCTGGGCCCTAGAGAAAGAAATATCTAAACAACGACTTTGTAATAGATAAAATGCAACTTTTTACGCCAGGGAATTCAATTTATTGAAGAAATACAACAAATCGCCACCATTGCCAGATAAAAATGCTAAAATCAACAGAAGAGGGATTAAAACAAGAATCAAAACCAAAATGACGATTGATCATCTTCATCTGCATCGTGGCGTGATCTATATCATTATAATAATTTCGCAAATACAGCCAAGAAAAAGAAATAGCTTACAACAACATTGTGATAGTTAAGAAGTAACACTTCAAGCAAAGGAAACAAAGTCGTTGAATAAATGGAACAGATAGCCACCACTCCTAGATTACAGTTAAAATCAACAGGAGAGGGAACAAAACAAGAATAAAAACCGAGATGAAGATTGGTCACGAACTAAAAGATAAGTGAAAGAGCAGTAATATCAGACATGAGTTTCAGGAGTGCATTGAGCTGGTCGGAAAGCCAAGGGACCTGCAGCATAGATCACAGCTTCGTAATGACTTCCTTGCAACACCTTGTCCTCGAATCGAAGTGGAGCACCATAAAGTCCATAGTTAACATTGGAGAGGAGGCTGCAGTTTGCAAGACTTGATGAAATGAGTTTCACATGGCAACCATGGAGGGGATGGTCCAAAATATTGTTGCTCATCTTGAAGTCATCAAGTTGTGCATAGAAGTAACCATATGCATTGGTTTCATATGCCTTGTAGTAAGTGACTTGTTTCTTGAAATTTTTGCAAATGACACTGACTATAGCTGAAGGGATTGGCTCGGCCTCTGTCAAAGACCATGATCCAGAATACTTACAGCTTTGGCAATAGACCATGCCTTCAACCACCACATCGACTTTCTTCTCTACCGGCTTGGTTGGAGTAGTTTCATCATGGGCAGCTGTTGAAAGGAAGGCTAATGGGAGCAGCAAGAGAGAGCAGATGACAATTGTAAGCTGGTTGCTTGCCATATTCTCTGTGGAGGTTGTTGCAGCTTAAGCACAGAGCAAAAGTGATTTGTAATTGTGTGAGGGTAGATTTGAATATGCATGTATTTATAAGCACTGGAAATTTGTTGGTCCATGATCATATTTCTGTTTGAAGATTTTGATATAGACGTGGGGAGTACTAAGTTGCGGCATGTCAACTACTAACTTCGATCCTTTAAAGCTTGTTAACGTGAAGACCACCTTCCTTCCTGAATAAAAAATAACACGAAAAAAGAAAAACGCCTTCCATTTTATTTTTTTTTCTGTCGCATGAGAGAGATTTATGCAGTATCTTATTTGTTCTGAAAAGCACGAAGATGCATGATTTTTGCCTCTATTTGCTCGAAATAATGGAGCCCAGGATTCACAGGCGGGAATAATTGAACCCTCGCATGTGCCCACCAACACAATGGTTGTGTAGAATTCCTCGGCCTGCAGATTTTCAAACAGATTTTAGGTTTTTTCCCCGTAAAATATGTTCAAAAGGGCTGTGGACTTGGGCCTACTGTTTATGGTTGTGCTAATTCTATAGAACTTTTGATCCATAAAGATCTGTATATTGGTATTTCGAGAATGACAAGTATATACCCTTCTTTCTTGTTTTTTTCCCTCCCTTTGTAATGCATTTTGGGAATGCTGAAAATCAAAGCAGTATATCCTGGTTGCAGTTTTACTAATAAGAGATGATAATTTTTTATTATTTATTTTTACATTTTAAAAATGCTTAAAAAAAATGAAGATTTTTTATTTTTTTTATTTCAAATTATTTTTTTATATGTTTTCAAATCATTTTGACGCGATAATATAAAAATTAAATTTAAAAAAATAAAAATATTATTTCAATAAAGTTTCATACGAGAAACACTTTAAAAAACAATCGTTACCATAATATCAAATAAGCCTTAATTTTTCTTCCATACATAGCACCATTGAGTTTTGAAAGATAAAGGGTGTGTGTACCAATATAGAATTATTTTCATTTTTTTCAATAAGAAATAAAAAAATGCATTCATTTATTGAGAATGAAAATGATTTTTTTCATAAAAAAATCAAGGCTACAACTGTTTTTCATAAAAAATTAAAACTATAATTTAATTTATAATAGCTCTTAATATTTTATATTCATGACAATCTAATTACAAAATATTTATTTTATTTTATTTTATTCAAAGTAAAAACCATCATAAACTAAAAAAAAGGAAATTTTTATATTAGATTTATGATAAAACAATTTTAAAAACATATTACTATATTTATGAACATCTTACATGTTTAGGTCTCACCTTGTTTATAAGAAGGAAAAAAAAAGGGGAGGCCCCTTCCATGCCTTTTTGGAAAGTAATCAAAATCCACTGGGATGAGAGAGAGCCACCGTGGAGAGCATTGACCGCAGCCCCAAACGGGGCTGACAGGGGCCATCGCCGAACTTTCGTGGATATTGTGCTCTATAGATGATCTTTACATTTTATTTTGGCAGCCAGAGTCATCACAAATCACAGTATATTTATTTGTGGGATACTTTGAATCGTCATACTATGGATAAAGGAAAAGAGAAAAAAGAAAAAAAAGAATTAAGAGGCACTGCTTGGCTGCTTGCTCTATGCCTATTATCTTCAGTTGAAGTCCATCACCATCAGAATTCAACGTGTCAAAGATAGAGAGAGGAGAGGAGGAACAAGTCAAGAACAAATAGAATTAAGAAAAAACTGAAACTGCTTAATGTTTCATTGTGTAAGTTCATAGTGAACTCAGCAGCAAGGTTGTTAAAATCGCGATTCAACTCGTAAAATCGTATGTTTTTACAAGTTGAATCATGCTTTACGTGCTAAATCATTTACGAAACTCGGAACCAGGTAAAATCGGGTCAAAATCGGGTAAAATCGTTAAAATCGGGTGAAATCGCTTAAAATCGCGATTTCACTGCCGATTCAACGATTTTGCCCGCAAGAAATTAAATACAATTCATGAGCCACGTGTCGACCGCCTATTGGCTATACCAGATCAAATGCAATTCATTAATCTCTCTTCGCCGATCAATCAGTCTTCTCTCTTCTCTTCACATTCATTGTTCAAGTTCAGAAATCCCTAAATTGAAAACCTAAAATTCGAAATCCTCACTAAGGATTCCTCAGTGACTCGGTGTCTCGGACTTTCGGTCTCTTAATCTCTTTCTCTCAGCAAACAATCAACCACCGTCGACCTCCACAACAGCCCTCGCCAGTCGCCCCTGATCTTTTTTATTTTTCCATAATCGACGACCGATGTCGTCCATTTCAGCAGCCACCGTGAGAAACAGAGTCCACACAACAACAACGGCGTCTCTCCAGTCTTCACCAGGTAAGTCTTCACCACAACCACTGGTTCTTTTTCCCTGTTCGTGGGTGCTTCTTTTTCCAGTGCCAGGGGTGCTTTTTTTCCGTTTCTCTGTTTCTTACTCTGATGTAGTGATGTTAATATTAGTTTGATTGGATTCGTAAGCTCCAACTTTGACTGCAATATTGAGCTGCATCTGCTCAGCCTCGGTGGTAACTGCTCAGAACAGAGGTAAGCTTCATATCTTTACAGTTTCTTTACAGTGAGGATTTCACAACAGAGGTAGCGTGTGTGTGAGTGTGACTCTGTTTTTTCTTGCACTGGATTTGGATGCTTAGTTGTGAATTGTGAATTTGTGATGAATGGATTTTATTGAATGCTGTTGATGCTGCTGTTTGGATTTCGAAAACAAAGTCTATGAGTCTGTGATTGTGAATGGTTTGAGAGAAAACTGGGTTCTGATTTTGAAAATGATTTGTTTATTTTTCAGAGCTTACGGGACAGAGAGGAAAACACTACAAAGTTTGTGAACAACAAATAAATTATTTGGAGAAGAAAAACTTAAGTCTTTTTTGATAGCTGGATGTTTAGTATCTAACATGTTTATGAATTCAGTATTAGTTTCTGAATGCAGTATTAGTTTTTTTTTTTTATAGCTGGATGTTTAATATTAAAATTAATTATAATCATAAAATGTTTGGATTGATTACAGGGTTGATTGAGTTGATCTTTGAATTGTTAAACTTATGGCATCTAGAAAAAATGCTTCTGGTAATAGGCTTGATGTGGGATGGCAGCATGGTATAGATGTTGATAAAAATTCTAGAAAAGTTTTGTGCAAGTATTGTCAAAAAATTATTAGTGGAGGTATATTTCGTTTCAAACAGCATTTGGCTTGCACTCGTAAGGATGTTGAGCCATGTCAACAAGTGCCAGAAAATGTTAAGCAGATGATTTTGGATGTTTTAGTGAAAAATCTAGAGGCAGCTGAAAAGAAAAGAAAGGCCCTTCAATATAGTGGAAACGATGACAATGACGATGAAATAAAAGAAATTAGCTCCAAGGACAAAGGAAAGAGAGTAGCTAGTGGGAGTGGAAGTACACAAACAACTCTAAATCAATTGCTAAAAAAGGATATTAGAGAAGAAGCATGTCAATAAATTGCTAGGTTTTTCTACACTAGTGCAATTCCATTTAATTATGTAAAAAACCCTGAGTTTATTAAGACACTTGAAATGGTTGCAAAGCATGGGCCAGATTTCAAGCCTCCATCCTACTATGATATTAGAGAGAAGTATTTGAAGCAAGAAGTGGATAAAACAATGAAATTGCTTGAGGAGTACAAGCTAGAATGGAAAAAAATAGGTTGTTCAATAATGTCTGATGGATGGACAGATAAAAAAAGACGTATTTGTAACTTTTTGGTTAATAGTCCTAAAGGGACAGTTTTTTTTGTCTGAGTCAGCAGTTTTTTTTATAATTTTTTTTAATTTTTATTTTTTTTCCATTTTTTTGTCTTCTTTTTTTCTTTTTCTTTTTTTTCTGTTTTTATTTTTTTTGGTTTTCTATTGCTTTTATGGGTTTTTTTTTGCTTTTTTCTGTGTATTTTTCTTTTAATAATTTTTTTTGTTTAATTTAGTTTGTTAATGTTAATTTTTTTATTTAGTTATCAAATTTCCATAACACGGATCCCGGGTTTGACGGGTTAACCTGATTTGACGAGTTAACCCGAATTTTTTTTTCTTTTTAATTAATTGTAACATATACTAAAACGGATCAATGTTTATTGTGGACTGCACAGTGAGTCCATAGTAAAACACGGATCGTTTTTGTTTTTTTTAAGTTGTCTTATTTTTTTAGCTGTTTTTTATGCATTTCGGGATTTTTTTTTTGCTTCTTTCTTTATTTTTTTTCTTCTAACAAAAGTTTTTTGTTTAATTTGGTTTATTAATGTTAAATTTTTTTATTTAGTTATCAGACTTTCATGACATATTTTCCGGATTTAACGGGTTAACCTGATTTGACAAGTTAACCGAGAAATATATATTTTTTGCTTTTTTTCTTTTTAATTAATTTTTTTCATTTAGTTTAGTTTGTTAATGTTAAATTTCTTTCTATTTAGTTATCAGACTTTCATGACACATATCTCGAGTTTCACGGGTTAACCTGGTTTCACGGGTGAACCCGGTTAATTCTGGGTTGACCCGTCAATTTTTTTTTGTTTTTATTTTCATAATTTTTTTTTATTAATTTAGTTTGTTAGTGTTAAATTTTTTTTATTTAGTTATCAGACTTTCATGACACAGATCCTAGGTTTAACGGGTTAATATGGTTTGATGAGTTAACCCGGATTTTTTTAATTTTTTAATTAATTTTTTTTCGTTTAGTTTAGTTTGTTAATGTTTACTTTTTTTTATTTAGTTACTAGACATTCATGACACGGATCCCGGGTTTAACGGGTTAACCTGGTTTGACGAGTTAACCTGGAATTTTTTTTTTGCTTTTTTTTTAATTATTTTTTATCGTTTAGTTTAGTTTGTTAATGTTAAATTTTTTTCTATTTAGTTTTTTTTCTTCTTAGAGGTTTTTTTTCTTTTATTTTTTTAATTAATTTAGTTTATTAATATTAAATTTTTTTCTACGTAGTTCTCGACTGATGCTTAGTTTTTCTTTTTGTTTTTTTTATTGTTTTTATGCATTTGACTGTGGACTGCACAGTGCAGTCCACAGTGAAAAGGCTCATCCTTTTTTTTTCTTTTTAATTAATTTTTTTTGTTTAATTTAAATTGTTAATGTTAATTTTTTTTCTATTTAGTTATCAAATTTTCATGACAAGTATTCCGGGTTTGACTGGTTAATCTGGTTTGACGAGTTAGCCCAGTTAATTCTGGATTAACCCATCAGTTTATTTTTTTTTCCTTTTTAATTATCAAACTTTCACATTACGAATTCAATGTATGACGGGTTAACCTGGTTTGAAGAGTTAGCCCAGTTAATTCATATTTTTTTCTTTTTCTTCATTAGTTTTTATTTTCCTTAGTTTTTATTTTCCTGTTGGTTTTTTTTCTTTGTTTTTTTCTTGTTAACTAATCTATTTAATTATCACACATTTATGACACGACCTTGCAGCTAGACCCACATCCAATGCTATAGGGTCTGGTATTGCAGTCAAACCCACTTAAATTTAGATCATGCAAGTTTAATGTTATTATTAATATTATAAATATTACTCTTGGATTAGGCATTGCAACTAAACCTAAGACTCTTGGGTATAACTTTACAAAAAAACCCAATACTTTTAGATCTTAGTTTTTTATAAAATACAAAAAATAATTGACCCGCGGCATCGCACGGGGCATGTATCTAGTATTAACTAATTTCCGTGTGGTTGTGCTTCTATGGCTCATTTCCCAGCCAATTTCCAACCTAAAAAGGAAAGAAATTACATATACATGTATAGAACAGGGAGAGAGAGGCGCACCAACTCGGGTATATACAAGTAGCTGATCTCCCTTACCTATGATAGGTAAAAGTGGGGAAAAACCTACAGGCAACTGGTTTTGTGCCTCTATAACTATAAAAAATGAGAAATTGAGCTCATACTTCCAGTCCGATCATATTTTAGCTGGCTTCTGTGGACAAAATTTCAAGCTCTGCCCACCACAGAGGAGAAAGTTTTGGGATTGCTGCATCTGGTGTTAATGTAGTTATCTCTCTTAACCTTCCAGTAACTTCTCTCATTGTTGGTCTTTGTTTTGGATCCGGGTGCACACAAGATTTTATTACTTCACCAATTCTCTCCAGCTTTTCCTCTTCGAACGAGTCCAGAGTTGGATCCACCTTTTCCCTGAGGGGTTGGTACCCTCTCAAATAGTCTGATGCCCAGTCTTCAAGTGAGACATTGTCCACCGAGTATGGTAGCCTACCAGTAACCATTTCAAATAACAAGACACCAAAATTGTAAACATTACTTTCTGGGAGTGCCAAAGGCACATCTGGGAGCTTCTTGCCAGATAGTTCCATCTCATTTGCAATTATGTCATTTGAGAAGGTGAAGTCTGAGATTTTGGATGCATAGTCCTCAGTTAGAGAGATCACCGAAGAGGTCAGGTTGCTGTGAGCTATTGGTGGATTCAGCTGGTGCATATGCTCAAGGCAGTAAGCCATGCCCATTGCGATTCTCAGCCGCATCCCCCAGTCCAAGTGTTCAGATTCTTTAACTGCAGGATGAAACTTAATAATAAGATTTACAATCTACAACAAAACCAAACACAAAGCAAATGGAGAGAGAAAATTTTCTTTTTCTAGGGGCAAGAACTAAAGATGGATTATGATTTTCAAATGCCTGACCCGCTGGCCAACTCAAGATCCTAAGTGCATAAAACTTCCAAAACCTCGGTGCAGCAAAGTAAATCTCTTATTCACAAAGTGATGAAACCCACACAAGGGAAAAAGAAACCCCTAAAGTTGCACTCCGTTTAATCAACATTCATTTTCTTTACACTCTCTATCTTCTCAAGATTGGAGGTTAATGGATCATTTGCATATGACAGACTCGATTAAGGATACAAGGTAGATATCAGAAAAAAAAAAAAAGAAATCAATAGTTTTAATATGAATATTAATGAGGCAATACTTGCAAACATCATTTGTTTTAAAAATATACTTCATAAAGTTTTTGCATTAACTCTACAAGTTGATTAGGCTCCATTTAGCATTGCGGTTTAGGTGCTTATTAAAGTGATTTTACAAAGTGCTTTTTGTCTGAAAAGGCACCAAAATTATTGTTTTTTTATAATTTTGATATGAGAAAGTCAAAATCATAGCACTTAAAAAATTAATTTTATGCATTTTCAGATGAAACACACTTTGAAAAAACACTTTCAACTGCCTTACCAAACACACTTAGAATGATGATCTTTATGTTTTTATTTAATGAATCTCAACAACAAAGATCTTATTTTTGGTATGTGTTCTGCAACAAGGATGCTAATAACAAATGATTCTCACTCACTGTGTAAATGCTCGAAGAGTGTCCCATTCGGCGCATATTCAAATACCATCATTCTTGTGAAAGGCTCCTCCTCCTCACAGTACCCAATAAGGTTAACAAAATTCTTGTGGTTCACTTTTGATAATGTCTCGATCTGAAGCATAAAACGAGAAAACAATTAGGAAATGCCAGATCACACCATAAGCATGTATTGTTCAATGGGAGTTAAACGTAGATTACCTTCTGTCTAAACTGAACTTCTAGATTCTTTGACCAATCCTTGGCAGATGTTATTGCAACAGATGCCACAGCTAGCACAGCTATTTCAACTCCACTAGATAACGTCCCTTTGTATAGTGTGCCAATTGGTGAAGAACCGATTACATTACTAAAATCTTCACAGCCCGCTTCAAGCTCAGATCTCTTAAGCTTTGGCACACCTGAAATGCAAATCTAAATCATGTTAGTGCAAAGACAAGGTTAAAACATGAACATGGAAATATAAAACACTGAAGGGGATGAGGAAAGGAAACAGAGGAACAAAAGGATGTGCACCCACTGTCTCTAGTTGCACATGTAGGTGGTCAAGAGTTGAACATTTATGACATCAAATACAGAAATATGATGGTAATGATCACAAAAGCATGCAAGATTAACACCAAATTAACTCAACTAAGTCAAAATCAATATCATTACTTCTTATTATCCGGTTCACGTTTTCAGATAATATATTACCGAATAGATGAAGGAACAAAAATACTTTTTTCCAATTTGGAAATGGAGTCCCAATAAATACTTCTTGATTATTTTACCAAGAAGAAAGACTTACCAGTTACAAATGCTTTCTGAAGCTGTCCACTCAATCCTGTGGCCCAAGGTTTGACAGAAGCCTTGTTGGTTTTGCAGATATATATACTGAGGATTGAAATGAGAATAACTAGGGTGCCCCCTATAGCTCCAGCTATGATTGCACCATGATGTTTTTTAGATTGGGAAAATTCAGATGATATTCTGGGAGCACTTGAGTCAGAAGCTGGAGCTGAAATGGAAGGTGGTGCAGATGGATCACTTGTAGATGGTGTAGTTGACTCTTTTGGAGATGCTGAGGGGGGTGTCCTAGAAGGATGATGAGAACGACTAGGAGAAGTCACATTCTTGTTTTTTTCTTTTTTTTGCAGCTGTCGTCTGTGATATGCATTTTCTATACGCACAAGATTCCTATCGAAAAATGAAAAAGAAAGGCATTATATTATAAAAGCATGGAGCACTTAAAACATTATGTACAAAGAAGATCAAGAAACACAAGATCAACTCAAGAAAAATTCTAAAGGTATGACAATTCAGAGGTCCCTTCAATGTCAAAGACATTAGGGAAATGTCACCCCATGGTCTAAAGAGCCCATACAATAACCTCGTAAGGACCCATCTCCTGGAGTTTGCCCCAGACATCCAGAGTGATATCACCCACAAGAGAGTATCATCAAGTTGATCATAGTGACATACCATGTAATGGATCTTTTGTTGCGGGATGAACCTTTAGCTGCATTAGATAACTCGTTCTCGTCTACTTGAAATTCAGAAAGCGTCTCCAGATGTTGAATTTCAGATGATAAGCTTCTGAGTTGCTCATTGTTGTCCAGTAGACTGGATATAATTACAAAATAATTTAATATATTGACAGAAGCAGAAGATAACTTCGTTAACCATAAAAATTGTCTGACACTCACAGGATTGCCAGGGAGGGGTTACTGCCAAGATCAGGTGGAAGGGGCCCACTGAAGTTATTGTACCCAAAATCTAGCACTTCCAACGCCTTCAGCTCTACAACCCCTTCGGGGATGATCCCAGAAAATGAGTTGTTGCGTAAAATACTGCAATTAAACATTAAGAGACAATGCTAGAGATTAAAATTTAGAGCATAAAACAGAAGGAAGGGCTCAAAATATCAGTCACCTAATGAATACTCACATAGACTTTATGTGGACAAGGTTTGTGATTTCAGGTGCCAGTGTTCCTTCAAGACAAAGATCTTTCAAGTTCCTGCGAGTTGTATGACAAACACACCTTTAGAACAAGAACTTAAAAACAATCCTACCGAGAGAAAGACCGCATGCAATCAATACCAACTGCCCAAGAGAACATTTGTATGTAAATACAACAGCAAAAAGTCATCTTTACAGCAAATCAAACAAAATATTTAGAAGTATCGCAAGGAATTTAAAGAGAATTACCTTGTTCTAACATGTTTTTCCAAAAGAATTACAAAGAACCACTACTTCATCATTGACTTACTTGATTAATTACATAACTAATAATAACAAAGTTGACCAAATCACAAATTTTAACATCCAAAATTTTAAAGTAACCTTGAATTCTCAAAACAAAAATACTATGAAGTTAGTAAATTAGTAAGCCTTAAGTTTACAGCTTCTTTCAAACTCCTTCATTTCCCTAAATTTCCCAGAAACCAAACAGAACATAACAGAAAATTCAAAATCTCTTAAAAACAAGATGAGGGAAGAAGAAGAAAAACTTACAAAACTACAACTTTGCCATCATAAGAGCACTCAACACCGAACCAGGAACAGGGATTAATCACTCCAAAATCCATTTTCCAGCTCTTCAACGCACCGTATGGATCACTCACAATTCCCTCTCTCAACTTCAACAACGCCATACCTGCATCATCATTATCTGCTCTTTTTATCACTTGTTCCACTACTTACTTTCTCGAGAACTTAACCCAGAAACGAACAACACAAGCATAGACACACTTACTTACCTTCATCATTAAGCGAAAAGCAGAGAATCAAGTTTTGATATACCAAAAACAAGATTAGAACTCCAAACCGACTGATTTTCCAGTTATTGATCTCCATGAGAACAACAGTGCCCAAACACCAGCTGTATTGAATTGTAAACAAGTAGAGAAACAAGGAAAGGAAGAAGAAGATAACATTCAAAAATTATGTTCTCTCTCGCGTGCGTGCTTGGATTTTTTAGACATGTTTCGACCCCTTAGAGACGCTTTTGATTTTTGAAAACGCGTCTTCTCTTTTTCTTCTAAATTTCTGGTACTGGACTTCTTTTTTACTGCTGTAAAATACATTATTTATTTAATTCCTGAAAAATAATTTGTTTTCATGAGTGGTGTTATTATAAAAAAATAAGTTGAAAAATAATTTTTTAGTATTTAATTAAAAAATAAGATAGAAAAAAACTTATTAATTTTTATTAAAAATATTTCAAATTTTTATTAAATTTCTCACGTCTATTATAAAGTAATTTTTATCTAAAATAAACGGATGATATTTTTCTAAGAATAAATCAAATTTGTTTTAATTAAAAAATATTTTTTATTGATGAACTTTTGTATCGATAAAACACGTTCTGAAAAATAATATCCAGTACTTTCCATGAAATAATCAGGCATTACTGTTAATTTTTGAGTCCTTCCAGTCAGGTGCCGTCAATGTTATAGACTTTTTGATCGGTAAGAAGAAGAAGTAAATAAAGGTGACCGGGAAACTCGGTCACTTTCCTAATTAATTGCTGTCCAAGTGATCATGCGGCCGACCGCTTGGACATTAATTGGAATATTTTAGAAGAATAGTAAAATGATATTGATGGATAGTGATTAGTAGGTTGGTCGCCGCACTGTGCCGTGGATTATTATTATTTTTAGCATGAAAAATATATATGTAAAAATGGAGATTCAAGAATATTGAATCTATAAAGATAAATATAAGAGGTTTAGATCTTACTGCAATCGTTGATTTAAGAGTAATATTTATAATATTAATAATAATATTTTTAATATAAATAATAATATTTTTAATATTAATAATGATATTAAATTTGTTTAACCCAACTTTAAGTGGATTTGACTACAGCACCAGACGCAAAAGTCTTGGATGTGGATCTGGTCGCAAGGCCGTATCATGAAAATATGATAACTAAATAGAAAAAATAAAATTAATTAAAAAAATTAATTAAAAAAACAAAACAAAACACTATTATAATAAATAGTGCTCTAGAAGGAGGGGTACAATAAAACCCTCTCATGAAATCAGGATAATTTAATAAAAAATAAACAAAATAAATTATAAAATTTAATTTTCAATCAAATCGATATTAAAAGATGTAATTGAAAGAAAAAAACTAATTAAAAAAAATATGAGTTAACCAGATTAACTCATTAAATCAAATTAACTCGTTAAACCTAAAATTCATATCATGAGAGTATCATAACAAAATTAAAAAAATTAAAATTAAAAAATTAAATTAAAATAAAAAATAATTGAAAAAAAATATAACAAAAAACATATTAATTGAAAAAACTAAAACTAAAACTAAAACTAAAAAACATTCGTCATTAACTGTAAATTTATACAGTAAAAAGCTGAACTCGCCCTGTAATTGGATTCGGTGGGAGCTGTGGTTGTTTCCTTGATGTCTCTATTAAAGTCGAGGCTGATGTTATCTCGGGGTCGAGGCAAACTTAATGATACTATTATAGCAGCGTTTTCTTGTTTCATAGTCACAATCTCATTTTCAACGTTTTCCATGTAGTTATGGGTAATGATCAGTGTTTTTTTTTTTATTATTTTTGTTGGATAAATTCGATGAATATTGAAAAGATCTTCTATTTCCATAATTATGCATTTATTTTACTCTATGTAGGGTTTGGAATTATAATAGTAGTTATTTTTTAAAAAAATTAATTTTAAAATATTTTTTAATAATAACACATTAAAATGATCCAAAAAATTTAAAATAAATTCAACAATAGCAAAATAAATTCAAAAATTTATAAAAACATTTTTTGAATACAAAAACAAATACAAACTTGAATGCTTGCCTGTGGATGGACCTACAGTAGCGACTCGCGGGTTTTAAAAAAATATTAATTTTAGTTTTTAAATATAATTTTTTTTATAATAATTATGCATCTAGGTTTATTAAAAATAAAATATTTATTCTTTAGCCCTGCAGCTTTGCTTACCCTTAATCGAAAGGTATATCCTAACCAATAAAGAATAAAATAAGCAGGTGTGAGACTGCATAGTGAATGGGCGTGCCTCTTTATAAGCACCAACAAAAGAAAAATTAAGAAAATAAATAAAAATTGCTTTTATGAGCAGCCCAGTCAGCTGCCACGTATTTTCCTAAAGTTTGGCACCTGCAATTAAATCGCTTTCAGATGACTCCTTCCGTCTTCCACCAGAAACATTACTTGTGAAAATAGAATATCCCGGCCCGCCCTCTACAGCGTCGGCAAGGATTAACCAAATATTAATAATAATACAAGCAATCATGATATAATTAAATAAATATATGATTGATTTGCTCCATAATTTCAAGAAATACGGTCTCACCACGGCTCTCACATGGCATTATTGCTGCCTTCTGTAGGGTCTTAATCAAGAATTTAGAGTATTTTTTTCCAATTTGCAGTAATCCTGATTACAGTCGTTAATACCTGCAGTCGAATTATCCTCCCTTGTAGAAGCCTGATTGGACTTCTGCACTTTCCTAGTGTGAAAAAGTAGTTCTTACTACGTGTTCATCAATATTAAAAAGGAAATTGCTAGCTGTTTTGAAAAGTATGTTGCTTATGTTAGCAAAGTCGAAACCTGGGAAGTGAGTTAACCAGCAAATTGACTACCGGACAAAGCATGGCAGACCTCGTATTTTTTATATATTTATTATAATTACAAATGTAAATTGCAAACTTTAATCGGTTCACCGGACCTTCGAACCATATAATCTTTCAAATAATAATGATTATACTGGGCAGCAGTGTTTGGAAATCCAGTTAAAATAATAATATTTTTAGATTATTTTGTTGGGTTAAGATTAAAAATTAAAAAATATTATTTTAATATATTTTTAAATAAAAAAAACTTCAAACCAGAAAATTATATACTCACCTTATCCTTATCCTGTGCTTGGGTGGCCAAGAATTTATAAAGTAGAAGACTGAGTCTTAGCGCGTGTAATGCGAATTCAAGATTTGTACTTTAAAAACATGATAAAAATAACGAGCCAGCGTGTGGGTTTTAATTACCACTCAAATTATATAGGCTGGAAAATCTTATTTCGCCTGTGTTCTTCATTTTGTTTTCTAATTGCTGGCAGCTTGCTCCTTAAAATGATTTATCAGAGATAAAATCATCTTTTTACTTGAAACATCGAGCATGCATATGGTTCCTGTTCCGGTTCAGTACTGTTCGGTGTTAATCAGGAGTACACCGGTGCTATACATCCACCTCCGATCTTCCATGCTTGTGTTGGAAAAACATGATTAAATTTTAAACCGTTTGGTTTTAATTAGATTGGAAGGGAAGCACTGACCAGACAACGAAAGGGAAATGATGCTTGTATACGGAGAAAGAACGCAATGTGGTCCCTTTCTTTAACCAAAGCGCCCGTCAAAGCCAATAATTCCAACCAGCTTTATCCAAATTTTGAACGGAAAAAACACGGGGGTCGTCTATGGGTATTTAGCAGTCCCCGGTCATGACCGTGTCAATGAATCGCATGAATAACGTTTTTGGAAGTTTTAGGGTGGTTGTTTTTTAAAAGTGTATTTTATTTAAAAATATATTAAAATAAATTTTTTTATTTTTAAAAATTCATTTTTAATATCAGTTTATCAAAATCATTTAAGAACACCAATAAAATATTAATTTAAATTTTTTAAAAATATTTTTTTAAAAAAAATAAATAAACAATACCATAGTTACACTTACGAGGTGTGGGGTGAAGTCACCGGAGGACTTGTAATTGAAGTTATTATTTTGAATTTAAAGATTAAGAGAAATTAATAAATTCATTTCGTATAGGATTCTAATTCCGGTATAACGATTTGTCAAAACTAGATTAGAGAACGTTTTAATCTTCTAAAAAAAAATATACATAAATTACTTAAAAAGACTGAAGTATAATCTGTATTGAATGATGAATTGACCGCAGATCACTTATAATCCAAGATATAAAGACACCCTCAATCTGACACGAGGAATAATTAGGAAAAATCAAAATCACATAGAATCTGTAATCAACCTAAATGTTGTGCAGTCGAAGAAATTAAATACGCAAAATAGTTATCGGAATATAAGACCTAATTAAAATCTTTAAGTTGAATTTAATCTTGAAAATTGGCTCGTCGGATAAACAATTAAAGCCGTATGAAGTTAAGTTGCGTGGTTGTTCTCATTTGAAGTCGAGTCAATACAGATTAAACCAATAAATTAATTTAAATAAAGTAATGGGAAGTGATCTTTAAATTCAGATTTATTTGATAATGTAATAAGTACAAGCATTTATGGATGCCAGCGTTCTAATATCTGTAAAGACATGCATGTATCAGAGAAGTACAGTTTGAGCTGTCTTGCCTTTGTTGCAAGGCATAAGAAATATTACAGGCTTGATAATTACAGTAAATTGTGTAGTTTACTTGGTAGGTAAAGCCATGGGGCATTCCTCCGACTCCGAGACTTTAAATTTATAGATGATCAGTAAATTTATAGATGAAGCTGTGACATTGAATAATCTACCAGCCTCACCCGCAATCTGTTGGCATTGGACTTTATACCAAACCATTACGTTCGAGGTTTGAGACTGAGGAAGAGAGAAGATTAAAAAGAAATTGAATAATCTATTAAACGATTGCCAGTCATGGCAGATATATGTCACAGTCATTCACTTAGAAGTTAGAACCAGTCATGCCCTTGCTCCCAAGGCATGAGAATCAAGTAAGGTTTGCAGATATGTTGGTTACAGTTTGAGTGTCAAACTGGTTTTATTAGATGAATATTCATCTTGATTTCTTCTTCTTCTTCTTCTTCTTCTGATCTTTATCCTTACAGCAGACAATCAGACAAATGTAACTTGGACAAAGGTTAGCTTAGGTAGTGACTTTGATCTTACCATGTTTTTCCGTTCCTTATTCAGGAACATTATGCTAGTAACCATAGTAGAGATTATCTAATCAGCAACGTCTAGGAAGTGAGTTGACTTGTTTTCTTTTCGTCCAGAACACATAAACCGAAAAGCCAACAGATTCCTTTGCGGTTGGTGTTAGGAAAAGACCTACCTAGAAACGGACAAATTAAGAAATCAAAAGATACGAATTATATATTAACTTAAATATTCTTTTTTTGTTAATGTCTTCCTTGTTGAACTAGTCAGAAGTTAGAACCCCTGGTTGAAATTAAGTTTCCTCTCAATATTCATGTCTTAATTTTCCACTGCGCGCAATGTCATTTTTATGAACCAGACATCACAGTGTTGCATAAATGGTTGAGAATCAGTGGAAGAATTGCAAGTCGAAAAGGACTTTTGTTTGGAGGTGCTTCGTGTTGCTGGTTTGAGGTCAGTAGCCACACAAAGCTTTATCTCTTGAGGTCAATGATTTGTGTGGTGCTTTCATTGTACAGTATCTAACACGACACCAGATATTTCTCGGAAAACCATTCTTTCTTTCTTTTTTTATCGCTCACAAAATCATTCTATAACGTTATCAACCGAATACGAGCATGGAGTGGATGGCGTCTTATTGACCTAAGTAATTAATAGTAGTATTTACTTTGTGTTTTTTTTTTTTTTATTAACATGATGTATATATTAACTTACTTATACTTTAACTAATCTAACATATTTTAAAGTTAACGATCATGTAAGTTTACTCGAACCACTAATCAAGTATATTTATATCTTTTGAGGTTTATAAAACTCAAACCAACAACCTTTAAAAAACAAATTTAATATCTAATTAGTTGAGCTATACCTCCTATCATTTTTATATTATATTAGAGTGCTCTTTCAACTATTGTTAAATGAGTTGCTAATATCAATCCTCGAACCACTTTAATTTCTTATAATTACTTGAGAGTCCCTTTTTTTCTTTATAAGCATGAGATGCAAGATAACGCCTGGAATAGGCAAATAAGAAACCAAAACAGAGGAAACGAAGAACCATGAAATTATTTCATAGTCCTTTAATGCTGCAATAGAACTCAATGCTCTAACCACACCTTTTGTAAATGGAAGTATGTTAATATTAATTTGAGCATTTTCATGAGCAAGCATTTGATTACAACAAAAACTTGTAGAGCACTTGTAAAACGAAGAAACACTGTCTAGTTTTTCACGAAACAGATACCTAAAGGTTTATCAATTTAAGACGAACTGAAGAGTTGGAGAGCTTGTTCTCTGCAAATTGGATGGTGGAGGAACGAAGACGTTGATTTAAGAAACCGCTAGTGACTAAATCATCAGAATTTAAAACCTGATCACCAAAGTGCAAGCACTAAGACACCATAGCTTTTTGTGCCATTAAGATCCATATTGATTGGCCATGAAACACCATTTTACGTAGAATAATGCCATTTAAACGACCTATTAACTGGATTGTGTTGCGGAATAGATACAAAGACAGAGCTTGTTAGTTGTCTGTGCTAACGTAGATAAACAAAATAAGCTTGCAAATTTGATGGAGAAAAACTTGCAACATTGTAAGAGATTGTTTATTTGAGTTGGGGAAAGGCGAAGGAACGAGGAGGAGATGGGCCAGGGATAGATGATTAATTGGGGATTATGTTTAAGCCTTCAACAGAATGGGGAGGAGAGAGATTCGGACCCTTTTTGTGCACATGCTGGTTTTCAAGGAGTTTGATTTAGCAAAGCCCATTCGACAAATGAGCGTAACCTGATTTTCTTTAGATTTAAGGTACAAGTTTTTTTAAAAAATATTTTTATTCAAAAGTATTTTAAAATAATATATTTTTTATCTTTAAATAAATTATTTTTAATATCAACATATTAAAATAATTAAAAAATACCAATTCAAAATTTAATAAAAAACTAATTCAGCCACATCCTCAAATGCGGTGTTGAGAAGGAGAATACCAAACCCATCGACTAAGCTAGTGTATAATATTGCATTGTATTTGATAACAACCCTTTGTTAGTTAATGTCATTAGAGCTTAGCAAATGACCAAAGTATTGTATTTTTTTTTAAGGATTTTTTTCCGAGGATAGTTTAGAATTTATCTTGATTTCGGTGTTGCCACTGTAACATGTTCTTCTAAATAAATAGTAATAAAAACAACTAGATTAAATTTGGTGACCTTGTTACCGATTTTCTATAACCAGGTATATATATTTAATGGCAAGGAAGTTTGACAAAATGTTCACGAGTGTTGAGAAACAAGGGCGGAGGCACAGGAGCTGGCAGGCCCCGGCAACCGCAAAGTTATATTTTTTTTTTTCCATCCCTCTTTCTTGAATAATTTTTATTTTTAACTTTGAACTTTTGACCCTCTAGAAATCTTTATTATTATTATTATTATTATTATTAATTTTCCCTCAGCAAAATTTCTTGCATCCGCCCTGTTGAGAAAGGAGTGCAGTTGTAGGAATAAGTGAAACTTACATAACTAGAAAATTGATAAATACAAACAGAAATACCGAGAAAATATTTCTGTTGGTAAATTTTTAAGGGATTTTACCGACGAAAATATTCCCTCGGTATATACTGAGGGAATTACCGTGGAAAAAAAATTAACACAAAGCAAAAAAAATAATGATGTGTCATTTTTACCAACAAATTTACCGACGGAATTCCGTTGGTAATTCCGTCGGTAAATTTGTTGGTAAACTGTGAACACTATTCATCATATCACTTACAAAGGGAATCAGCGATGGAATTTTCCGTCGGTATTTTTCAGAGAGCTCCAGAACTGTTCACTTTCCAATTGCAATGTTAATTGTTGTTCTTTCCGGACAAAATCACCGACGGATTGAAAAGTCATCGGTGTTATTTGGCTGTTTTCTGAAAAAATTTAATTAATTTAAAATTCTCATTTAAATATTACAAACGGAATCACCGACAGATTGAAAAATCATCGATAATTTTTTGGCAGTTTTTGAAAACTTTTTACAAAATTGAAAATTTAAATTAAATATTACCGACGGAATAATTAAAAAAATATTAATATTCAATTATCCGTCGGTAAATCCGTCGATAACGCGCCCCAATAAAAAGCCTGAATCCCCTTATTTCACAAGAGACAGACCCATTTCTTATTCTTCTTCTTCTTCTTCTTCTTCTTCACTGCATGTAAAAAACATCATTAAGGTATGTCTTCTTTTTCTTGTTCTTGTTCTTGTTCTTCTTCTTCACTATATGTAAAAAACATCATTTCTTATCTATTTCTTTCTATTCTTTTCTCTCCTCATCTCCTTCTCTTTTCCTCCATGCTTGGGTATGTCTTCTTCTTCTTTCTTCTTTTATCCTCTTAGTTTTTTTTAATTAATATGCTTAACGAAATTTTTTCTCTCTCCTTAGCTTCACTTGCAACTACAATAAGGTAAGATTTTTCTTTTTTCTTCATTTTTCATGTTTTTTTCACTATATTTGTTTTTTATTTTATTTTTAATTGTTTTTGTTCTTAATAATTGTATAAATGTTGTTGTGAGATTATTTTTTTCATATGAGATCAATTTTTAGTAGATTTATTTATAGGATTTTTAAATTTTTAGCAATTGCAACTTCATTTTTTTCATATGAATTTTTTTAGTTGAATTTATTTGTTACAAATTTGTTTGAGTTGATTTTCTTATTTTTTTTCCAAGCATTTTGAGTATATATTTTGAGTATATATTGTTCTCCATTTTGAGTTGATTTTGAGTAATTAATTTATCCGTCGGTAAATTAATTACCGATGAAATATATATTCTTCATTGATAAAAAAATTCTATCGATAAAACTGTTAAATCTTGTTAGACTCCAAGGAATAGATAAATGCCTATTTAACTCAGAAGTATTTATTAATTTATCATCGAGCCATAGCCCGCAACCAATGAAGAACGCCCTCTGAAGTCGAAACCACACACAGGCTCTTGCG
>Ga0325405_1001135_pt1 | contig 26784 bp, 22 predicted proteins | sample PopdelMetagenome_21_FD_205663 | JGI IMG/M metagenome (GOLD analysis project Ga0325405, IMG submission 205663) | Populus deltoides microbial communities from Bellville, Georgia, United States - Xylem-Control-R2 | ecosystem: Host-associated > Plants > Phyllosphere > Stem > Wood/Secondary xylem...
AATATTACAAAAGTAATAATTAAAATAACTCTAAACTAAGAAAATAACACAACATAATTATACATAGCATAATAATACATTCGAGCTTATTTATGTCTTCTAAGACAACGAGTAAATGGGTTGACTTCATCAATAGCACGACTTCCACCTGTCTGTATGGTCTCATCCTCTAAAACAACATCATCTATGATCAATGTGTCTCCTAACAAGTCAAGTGTAGTACATGCTGAAACAACATCATCTATCATCTATGAGCAATATATCTCACCAAGCTAAAAAAAACTATGAGTGGGACAATTAATGTTCATAAGTCCATGACCAAAGTGTAGATAATAGGAGTAGTTAACATATCATATTCCAAATAATGATTCTACATAACCTATTAAAACATCAACAATGCAATTATTTTTCATCATTTACCAACAATATAAAATTTCTACATCATCAACGCAAGCAATTATTTCTCATTATTTACCAACATCAACGCAAATAATATCCCAACATTTTTCATTATAAAACAATTTCAACATCAACGCAAGAAAATATTTCTTATCATTTACCAACATCAATACAAACAATTATTTAACAACATTTTTAATATAAAAAAATTTCAACATCATCAATGCAAACAATTATTTATCAATATCAATGCAAACAATTATTTCCTAACTATTTCCAATATAAAAAAATTTCAACAACAACACATGTAATTATTTCTCCTTATTTACCAACGTCAACGCAAATAATTATTTCCCAATATTTTTTAGTATAAAAAATTTCAATATCAACACATGTAATTATTTCCCAACATTCTTCAATATAAAAGAAATTCAACATCAATGCAAGCTATTATTTCTCATCATTTACCAACATCAATGCAAGCAATTAATTTTCAATATCACTTCTCAATATTTTCCAACATCAAAAAGTTTATCTCATCATTTTATTTAACATTCTTTTGATTTGACTACTATCTATCTAACATATTGTGATAAAATCAAAAAAACATCGGTTGAATTATTTTTGAAATATCTACTCCCACATCATCTGTTAATAAAAAATCAATGACCTTATTAAATAAAGTATTGTGAAAAAATTTCATAATATAAATAACATTATTTGTATTATCAAAAACAAATTACTTGTATTCTAATTGAAGTTGTAGCTCAACCTCCAAAACTTAAATAGACATAACAGGTTTAAACTCAATTCGTGACCGCCTTAAGTGTAAATGCTCCCATGACTATAGCTTTAAATAAAAAATAATACAATAATTACTAATCAACTCAAACATAAAAAAACATAATACAAAAATTAAAAAAAAAACTTATTACATTTATTTTACTTGTAAAAAAAATAAACATCCTCCAACTTGCTTTGCTTTTTTTAAACTAGCTTAACATAAATGCCTATACAAACATTCAAGGACATCCGAGCCCCAACTATACAGTGGAATGGATTCAAAATTCTCTAGCAGTGATAGGTAAAATGAGAGCATATACGTCCCACTAGGATTCATGAAAAGTATAGTGCCATACATATGAAGTATGTATGCTCAAGTATAGCTGCACAATAGAACACCAAATTTAAATCAAATATAGACAAATCAATATGTTAATTGAACTATTAATATGCATTAACATATCATTGTAGGATCTTACCATTATAATCATCAGGTAATTCAGAAAAGTTTTTCCAAAGCCATTTCATGAAAAAAAATGTTCCCCTTGAACATTTCAGGGGGAGCATTCATCTGAATGCGTGCTCGCATAAAGTGACCTTATTTTGTATATCCATGACAATAAGTGCTCACCCATCCATAGATAAGCAAAGAAAAGTAACAATATCCTATAATATAGGCATCATCTCCCCTACATGAAGGTGAAATGGGTGAGTCTCCCATCTCTATCCCTTAGTAAATGTCATGAGTAAGTCATGATCTATCATTATGTGCTAAAGACATGTAATATAATAAAAATCCATATGCATGATGTATAGGATCACAAGATCTAGAAGAGGCATCAACTTATAGAATCTGCAGTACATCTTACCCAAATCTTGTATAATAAAAGAAAAAATTTGATGTGTTGACATGAATTATAAGATAATTAGCACAATAATTTATAATTTTTATTATATAAAAACAAACATATATTACCATTCCATATGGCCTTTGATCTGTGTAACTCTTACAATTGTAGAACAGAATGATCAACCGGACTAGGATCCATGTACTAAGAAACTCTATGTTTAGATGAAGATGATGCACCTTACGTCTATGGCATCCTAACCAAGTGTACATATAAAATAAAAAATATAATTTAAAATTAGGAAATATATATTTTAAATAATTACATTATAAACAATAATAAATACAATGCAAATAATTAAGTATCTTGTTATATACGTTGTTTGTATTCACAAGTTTGTTTATTATTCCCTGCTTGACCATAAATGCCACATCTATATTAAGAATTCCCCTCTTTTTTATCCATCTTATTATGTAATCGAGTTGACTATTATTGACCTCAACCGGTTTTCCATCTTGAAAGGTCTAGGTATACCTAAGGACCAGTATATTCACTTAATTCTAATTCATCAAGTAAAGCATAGAATTGAGTCTCATAGTTGTTTTTATACATTTGAACACTATAATGATGGTCAACATACTAGGTAATATTAAGATGTTTTTCTGCATAACATTCAAGAACATATGAACAAGGTCAATGATAACTTTGCCATTTAACCATATGGATGTTCCATACGCTAACTTAACTATTCATCTAACTTCCTTTTTGATACCTAGTTTATAAGGGGTGTGAGCCTGAAAAGTGTCATCATCAACATTGAAAAGTACTAAAGTATGATCTTTGGATCTAAGTATGTCGGCATCCAATTCTAGCTAAACAACAGGAGGCCATAATTTCCCACACGCAATGTAGTTATATGCATCCCCTTTTTGTGTAACAACATAAGCATTAGTTTTTAAAAAATGTCAATTAGACTAAAGCAGAAATAGGCAAAGAATATACACCTTAAATATTTAGAAAGGTTTGTTGTCATTTTACCACATCAGTGACCCCTATAATAAGAAAGTGTCCATCTTTCTTTTGGTTCTCGCTCAAGCCATTCTTTCTATTATAGGTGACTATTGCCTATATCTTCAAACCATATATTAAATTTATGCTTCAAAGCTTTATAACACATCTTAAACAACTCTTTTTTTGCTGAAAAATCTTTGAATTTGTGATTGAAGTTGTTTGTAAGATGTTTAACATAATATTGATGATATCCAATTAGTTTAGGTCAAATTTCTATCAATCCATGCTTAATACCAGCATGCTTATTTGATATTATATATATATATATATATATATATATATATATATATATATATATATAAATGGTCACTTGTAATGTGACATTGAATAAGTTGTAAGAACATCTCCGTTGACATTATTTTCTTCTTTAACAAGTGTATAAGCTAAAGATAAAATCCTATTGTATGTATCAAAAACAACTACAATCAACAACTTTCCACTGAACCTTCCATGTAGATAGGTGTCATCCACACTGATAATTGGCCTACAAGACTTGAACCCTTTAATTACAAGACCAAAGGCACATAAAACTCTACCAAAAATAATTGTTTCACTATTAAACTACCCATTCTGTTTCTACTCAATAACTATCCAAGGATTTGGTTCTTGTAAAGACAAAAACAATCTAGGTAATATTTAAAATGAGTCCTCATGTGTTCCAAAACATTCCTCAAGTATCATTTGTTTTGAAAAATTTTAAACTTTTAGTGTAATTTGATTTCTTCTTATATGCTAGAAATAGTATAAGCAAGGTTATCTTAAACAAGAGTTGAGACCACTGATGCAATAAATTTTGTATCAAGCTAATGATGGTCTTTTTTTATGTATGTATTGGTACATGTATGTTTACCTTTCAACTTTGCTATTCAAATGAATCTGACCTTTTATGTTATCATTGACATTTAGGTGCAAGAACATATTGTAATTGAACGAATGTTAGGTTTTAACGTTGAACTTGGTATTCAAGTGAATGTGCAATGTTCCATTTATTAACATCATTCACCAAATCATCTTTTCTTTTGAAAGTTTGCCCAACTACCAAATCACCACTACCAGGTGATTTTCTATGATAAATCAACCAATTATTACAAACCAATGTCATCAACTCTAGTATCATGATCAAATTCTAGAATAAGAGACCTCATCATCAACACCACCACAACCACCACCACCACCATCATTTAAACCCATGGCATCTTCATCTTGATTATCACTAGGTTCAGAGGAGTCATACTTACGTTGATCACAATATGTAATTTTAATCATATTTTCATCAAAAATTCTCATAATCATATTTTCCAATGTCCTAGATGTACCAACATTAGCTAAATGTGATAATTGTCTAAGTGGTTGAATAGATATGGGTATAGATACATTAGTATCTCTATATTCCATATTATATGAGTTACTAAGTTTAGGTCAACTACTCACATACAACTTCATCATGTTCATTCCACTTTGGCCGAACAGTTCAATCATATTTCTAAAATCCAACTCACATGCAATGGACACATGTCATTTGATGAAATTTATATTCTTGAATTATTGTTCCTAACATGTTTTTTGATATTCCCCAACTAAACACCTCCAAGTGATATTTATTTCTACTTCATTATAATTCATCCCAAGTCTTTCACATATAACATTTTTGGTATATTTAAATGACATGCCTCTAACATTTTTGGTATATTTAAATGACATGCCTCTAGTAGCATTCAAGAACACATTACGTTCATCAATATAAATGATACTATTATTCATGTAAGGAACAATAGTACCATTATAATGACACAATAAAAAAAAGTTTAAAGACATATTCTACAAAATAAGAATACCCTATTCATCAAAAACAAATTATCTCACAATTCAACGCAAACCATAATTGTTATTACTTTGACCTTAATAATATCATTGAAAAATATTTAATTGCTTCAATTATAAACTAAATGATCTTAATTGAACAAAATCCTCAATCACGATAATTTTTACCAAAATTCAATGCAGACTCTAGTTGTTATTATTTCAACCATAACCTTATTAATAACATCAATTGATTAAAAGTCCATCTAATTGCATCAATTAAAACAAAATTTATCTCAATTCAAGCAATATTATTAAATATGAAAAGTAACCAAATAATCCATTTAAACCCTAATTTCTCTAATTCAAACCTAATTGATTCTATAAATAACATCAATTGTATTAAAAACATATAATTACAACATTTAAAACCCAAAATTATCTCAACATCAACAAAACACCTAATTATCAAATACAACACAGATATTTATAAATCAAAACTCAAAATTTATTATTTCAATAATAAAACCCATAAAACTAAGAGACAATACAACTATTTTACCTTGCCTTTTTGATGTCTAGGTAGTGGTTCCACCAGTTGTGATGGCGGGGAGGTTGTCAACAAAAGCTTGGCTAGTGGTTTACCATAATAATAATAATAAAAACAATAGAAAGACTTGCGGAGATAATGAGAAGATGATTCTACTGTTTTGGTGGAGGATTGGAGTCTGCTATGGGTAATTTAAGGCTGATTTTGTTCTAGGTTTTTTTCCTTCACCAGGAGCGGCTACCAAGGATAATAAAGGGCTATTTATATATATTTCATAACTGCTATTCCAAATTGTAGTTTTATTATATAACTGCAGTTCAAAGTCGTAGTTATATTAAAATCACAATTTTAAATCATGATTTTTATTAAAATCGTTATTTTGAATCATGATTTTTATAAGAACTATAATTCAAAATCATGATTCTTTTCAAAATATGCTTTTACCCCAATTTTTTTTTCAAAGAATGCCATTTCTATACATAAAAAATTAGTTGTGTTAGTTTTTTAAAAATATCTATCTTTTTTAGCCACAAAGCTTGTCACTTCCCTTCTAGCGAAAAGAGAACAAACAACTAAAGCTAACAAATTTCCAAAATTTATTTTAAAGTTGGGGTTCATATTTCCAGTTACAAATTCAATGAGGAAACAATTAATTATGAAAATATAAATTTCAGAGTTGTGTCTTAGAGGGTGCTTTGATTTATGATGGTCAATATTTGGGATGGAAATGGTCGGTTTTTGTTATTAGAGATCTCAGTTTGGGTTAATATGGTGATGACTAGTTTTTTTTATTCAATGACAAACTTGTAATATATAATATAAGGGCTCTTTACTCATTAAATAGAAAAAAATGAAAATTTTGTAAATAATCAAAAATTTTATTGACTTTTTTTTTACAAGGATATTAAGTGTTAGCAAGTGTAAAAGGTTCAAGATTTAAATGGTAATTTCCAAACTATAGTGAGTAATTATATTATGGACCAAACTATAGGACACTATGAGTAATTTTTTTATTTAAAATTGTCATATGTAATGAAGAAACCCCTAATATTATTTTAAACATTGGTTTATAAATATAAATTTGATGTTTATATTTATTGTTTATAAAATATTAATCTTGAATATGTGTGGATATTTGTTTAGCTATTTTAAAGACTAGGTTATATCCTCATTCTACAATGACTGAATTTGAGCTAGGTTGACTTGACCCATATAGTCCAATCAAGAGCAAGTTGTGGCCTTCAAGACCATTTGAATATAATTGAAGAAAATGGCATCACAATTTATCTTTTTTCATCCTATGGGGTCCTATGCTTATATTTTGGAAAGTAAGATTAAGGAAATTTTAGAAGTATGTCGCAATAAATTAGGCATAACTTTCTTTATAAATATCCAAATTAAGTGATCTTCATGGTAGGAGAAATATAAGAGGGGAATCCATGACTTTAATGTTAATAACTTTCTTAAAATAAGTTGATATGATATGGAAAAAATAGGTTTAGAAGTCAGGGGTCGAAATCTATCGGGTTGGGAAAGAAAATCAAGAAAAAAAATAAAACAAAATTTTGGATCGAGAAAAGAAACTTGGAGGACATCGAGGAAATAACAAGACTATAGCTGATAAAAAAAAAAGAGGAACAAGAAGGAGAGAACCATAAAGAAATCAAGTTGCATAAGGAAGTCACGCTAGAGTGGAGCTCTTCATCAACAAATTCAAAGCAAAAAAGTTTTATTCTTCTCTTTAATTTTCTTTTGATGTATTCCAATAAGAACATAATTAATCTCAAATTCAATAATTGTGTTTTTTGCATTACACAACACGCATCACAATCGCAAAGTTCCCTATTATCAATTTTTCCCACACTTGTATTATTAATGAGCTTCCTACTATAATTGATTCATGCATAAAAATACATAACATACCAGAATTTTTCGTCTTTCCCTTTATTTGGTTCTTGGCCGAGCTTAATCCAAGGGGGATTAAGGATCCCTTCTATTTTTTTTCTAGCTAATTTTTCTTACCACATTCACTCATTGTCCACATTCTACACATACCATAAGTGTCCATCAACCCTAAATTTCATAATTCCTTTCCTCCCCCATTCCATCCTCACTTGGCCGGCCATATTAAGAGAGCGTTTGGAAACGCGGGTAAAAATTCAATTATATTTTTTTTGCTAAAAATTAATTTTTTTCATGTTTTGGATCGTTTTGATGCGCTAATCTCAAAAATAATTTTTTTTTTAAAAAATATCATTTTGATGCATTTCGGCATGAAAATCATTTTGAAACCACACTCCAAACAATGATTTTTCTTTAATAATTTTGTGTATTTTTCATGTTTAGAACATTATATGCTAGCTTAACTAACCTCATTCTAATAATTTCTGCATTTCTCTTAAATTTCCTTCAAGAACCCTAATTTATAGAATCTGAAATTGGTGCATAACTCCTACTTAATTGTTAATTTATTTTACACAATTAAGTCTCGTGTCCATGCCTTCTGAATGCTCAAGTTAGTTAAAGATTTTAGCCCCTCCTCTCAAGCTTGTAGCTGGCCCTTCTCCCCCTTTTTTTCTTCAATTTCTGCACTTGTTTCCCTTGTTAGAACCCTTGTTATTGGTTGTCCTCTTTACTTAGGGGCCGGCCTAGGTTTGTATAGTTCTAGGTGTTTTGGTGTTTTTTCCTCTCTTTTGAAGAAGAAAATCTGCACTCTCCCCCATTCTTAAATCAAGCTTTCCTCTTCAAGCTTCTAGCCGGCCATCAAAGAGGAATGAATGGGGGTATTTATAGCCCCCATTCTTCCTAATTTTACATTGGCCTCAAATCTTTTTTTTTCTTTACAAATTGAGTCATATTCCTTATGTCTCTCATATTTTCTTATTAAATGTCTTAATTATTACTTTTATTTATTATGTTTCTTTCTCTTTTTTTAGGATTTTACAGGTTAACTTTGATTAATAGAATTCATATGAAGATCACCGATAATAAGTATTGTGAACCATCTCATTTGAAAGAGTTTACTGATATGAAAAATAAATAGTATAAAGTGTTATCGACACGCCCCACCATGGAAGGTGTTTATACAAAAGAGAAACCCCATGTTAACAGTAAACTAAAAATGGATGGATGAAAGCGAATATTCGATGCCTCATGGTCCCCCACAGACCCCATCTTCTCTCTCTTTCACCAGGAAGAAAGAAGCCCATCATGTGTAACTTTACCAGTATCGGCTTCAACTTGATTTGGCAAGAAACTCTTGAAGAAAAGGTAGGGCTGGCATTTTGTCTTACATGGGAAATCTGGCAAGTTAAGAACTGAATTCATGCATTGTTTTTGGATTTGGATCTTATCAAGATAAGATACGATCGACTGAATAGTTAATGGGCAGTGAAACTTTTTTAGGTATTCTTGTAAAGTCAAGCGGGACAGACAATATTAGGTCACTACAACATTTACCACTTTTTTATGTCGGTGTGAGATTACCATTTTATTGGTGAAAATTTTACTAATTAATTCACTGACGGAATACGTCAGTCAGAATAACATTCGTTGGTAATTCCATCATTTGTCGCTAATTCTGTCGGTAAAAAACAAATAAAAAACCGATGGTTTTATAAACGGAAAATGCATGCAAAAAAAAAATTCCTACTTCATTCCGTCGGTATTTCCCTCAGAAAATTGTCATATAACAAAAAAAAACCGTATGTAATTCCGTCGGTGATTATTTAAAAATATTTTTTAAAAAATCTATTTAACAAAACTAGAAAATAATTAAATTAATATAAAACAAAACTCCATAATACTCAAAATTTAGTTGCTTGAAAAAAAAACAAAATCAACTCAAAAAATTTGCAACAAATAAATAACACAAAAAATAAAACAACAACAACATTGATCACTTATGAAAAAAAAATTCCTACAACAACATTCATACAATTATTAAGAATAGAAAAATGTAAAAATAAAAAAAAAACACAAAAAAGAAGAAAAAAAAAATCTTACCTTAATGTAGTTGCGAGTGAAGCTGAGAAGAAAAAAAAATCATAAAGTATGTTAATTAAAAAAATATGAAAAGAGAAAATAAAAAAAGAGAGAAGAAGACATACCTGAGAGTGGAGGAGAAGAGGAGTTGAGGAGAGAAGAAAAGAGAAAGAAAGAAAGTAGATGTTGATGTTTTTTACATAAGAGGAAGAAGAAGAAGAAGAAGAAGAAGGAGAAAAAGAAGAAGAACAGGCTCGTCTGTTGTGAAATGAGAAATTATTTTTATTCGGGCATTTTACCGACAATTTTACCTATACATAATTAAATATTAATATTTCTAACCATTTCGTCGGTGATTTCGTCTGTAATATTTAATTTAAATTTTCAATTTAATCATAAATTTTTAGAAACCACCAAACATGACCGATGACTTTTCAATCCGTTGGTGATTCCGTCTGTAATATTTAATTTAAATTTTCAATTTACTCAAAAATTTTCAGAAACTCGCCAAATAACACCGATGACTTTTCAATCCGTCGGTATTTTTGTCTGTAAAGAACAATAATTAACAGTGCAATTATAAAGTGAATAGTTCCAGTGCTTTCTGAAAATACCGACTGAATTTTTTGTTGGTTATTCCCTTTGTAATTAACGTGATGAACAGTGTCAGGGAGAAGTGAACAATTTACCAACAATTTTACCGATAGAATTAATTCTGTCGGTAATTCTATTGGTAGAAATGACATGTCATCTTATTTTTTGGCTTTGTTTTAATTCTTTTTTTTCCCACCATAATTCCTTTGGTATATATCAAGGAAATATTTTCATCGGTAAAATTCGCAATAATTTACCGACGGAAATATTATATCAATATTTCCATTTGTATTTATCAATTTTCTAGTAGTGGGTTAACTAGATTCATCTGATTTAAGAAATGAAATATTACTTTTATTAAATTTCTAGCCGATCATGAAAGATGAATGAATAGGGTATTTATAGCCCCCATTCTTTCTAATTATACATTGGCCCCTAATCTTTCCTTTTCTTTACAATTTGAGTCATATTGCTTATGTCCCTCATATTTTCTTATTAAATTTCTTAATTATTACTTTTATTTATTATGTTTCTCTTTTTTTTTTGGGATTTTTACAGGTTAACTCTGATTAATGGGATTCATATGAGGATCACCGGTTAATGAGTATTGCGAACCATCTGATTTGAAAGCATTTACTAATACGACAAAATAAATAGTATAATGTGTTATTCACAATTAGAATTAATGTTTAAAGAACCATATACAAAACTGATCATAGTTAAGAATGAATAGTTATGCATGGAAGAATTTTATATGTACAAGGATTCCCAGACCATAATACATGTCATCAGTTGTTTGTTGAATGTAGTTCAAATAAAATAATGCGGCATAAGGTTGTATGAAGATGTGAAGTAAAATATTAAAGATAGACTCGGTAGGAAGTTATTAATAGCCAAATTTGTTGGCAATCAAATGGGTTTTGCCAGAATTATTGGCATCCGTAAGGGGATGACCAGATTATATCTAGTGGCTATAGTATCGGCGACTAAGGATGAGATAGAAATGATACTTAATGGCCGCAGTGTCGATGACTACAGATAAGAAAGGAACGATACTTAATGACCATAGCATCGATGACTAAAGACAGGATATAAATTGATAGTTAATGATCAATTATCGATATCCATGAATATGACAACTTTTTATGTTTAGTTGCCTAAAAGAACGACGACTAAGGAAGCAAAGTATGATTTTGTTAATTATAGGATGATGTAGGTTCTCCTTTCCCTATGCTTCTGGTTAAGTTGACAAGTCCTTTAAATTAAATCGTGGGCAATGAAAATTACTTCTTAGTTGTCCCTAATAAAAAGGAAATTCATGTCGTTGTTGTTGTTACCCATTTTTGGGTTCCCATACAAAAATGAGAAAATACAAAAAAATATTCGGAAGAAATCCAAAAAATAATAGGAGCGAGAAAAGGATGCTAGAATATACTGTCAACAGGACTTTTTTGGGAAGAAATTAAAGTTCAGGGGTCCAATTACAATTTATCCAGGGACTTAATTACAAAATTTCAGAACTTGAGTGACCAAACTAAAAATGGTCATTTCACATCTCAAAACAGCACCATCACTGTTCATCACCTTCTTCATTACACCAGGAAAGCCGTTTCAGCAGGAAGAAGAAGAAACAATTAGCCTCAACTACCACGATGCAATATGTTACTGACATGTATGGCATTTATTCAGCTATAAAGCCAGAGAAAAACAGAGAGAGGGAGAGCGTAAGGAAGAGAAGAGGAATGAAAGGAAATAATACAGAGGGAAATACAAGAGAAAAAAAGTTAAACACGAAGCAAGGCCGAACAAGGAGAGGAACAGAAGAGCAAAGGAAGAGAAAAGAAGAGACCGAACGGCGAAGTAGAGAACACAGACAGCAGAAGAGGTCAGCACCACCATCGTCTTCATCTCTCCTGAACTTGGTATGTTCACCTCCCTTCTCAGTCCCTGCAGTAAAAATGATGCATGTTAGTCCATGAAAAACAAAAAGAAAACGCAAGAAAGCCAATACTAGAATCGTCATTCTTTAATTGCATAGTAACTCTGTGCTTGCGTTCTTGCTATCTGCAAGAACGAGTATGAACAGTGCGAAGGTAATTTAATTACCTTCGCACTGTTCATGCACGTGTAAAATTTTACGCGTGCGTGGCCTAAGTGGGTCACTAGCTTGGGTCAGTGACCAAGCTAGGCTGGCTGGGTCCAGCCCAGCCACATGGGCCGGGTTGGGCCTAGCCGAAAGAAAGTAAAAAAAAAGGAAATTTTCTTCAAAAATTATTTCAAAAAAAAATATGTGATTTTCCCGCATATTTTTCTACTTAATTTTGCTTAATATTGGTTGATATTTTTATACCGTAAAGATACAAATCCAGTATTAAAATACCTAATGTTCATAAAAAACATTGAAAAAAAATATTTTTGTTTTCATGCATACGGCCAAGTATCTCAAAGAAAAAATCATATCATATTTTCATACAACAAAAATTCAAAAATATGTATTAACATGCTTTTTGGCTTTAATAACTAGTTTATTAAAGTCACGAGAACTAGGCCAATATTTCAAAAATTCCAAAAAAAAAATTTTCTTTTAGTATCTGGGGTTACGATCTTATATGTAAGATGTATTCCGGCAAACTATTTATTGTACAGGAAAAACAGTTTTGGTGCGAACATACTCCAATTGAGTTATATGAGGAAACTCATATAAGGAAAAAGGATAAAGAAAAAGGGTGAAAAAGTTTATCGATAATAGAATGAAAGACTTCATTGTAAGTATTTTTGGATAGTTATAATTGTATTACTAATGTTTTTTTTTTTAAGGTTTAATTGGATTTTGACTTTTTGTTTTGTTTTAATAGATATATATAATGCCAACATGGTTGCTAAACATGAAAAAGACAATTACAGCCATCCTCCTAACAATCCTCATTTGTGGTCGGAGGCTGGAACAATTGATAGACTTGATAAGAATTGAGTTATGGTATGCTTATAGCATTGATCCAAGATACAAGGGTGAGTCATAGTGTTTCAATGGTAGGCACACAATATTTGGACTTCAACCAGACATCCACTACAACATCTAACAGTTTTACCAACAGACCAAATCCGTTGGTGTGAGATTACCACTTTATCGGCAAATATTTTACCAAGTATATCCCCAACAGAATGCATCTGTTAGCATATCTTCCATCGATAATTCCACATTCTGTCGATAAAAAAAATACCAATGGTTTTACAGACAGAAAATATGCGTCAAAAAAAAAATTCCCGCTAGAAATATACCAATGGAAATATTTCGTCGGTGATAGTGGCATATGAAGTAAATATTTTTCAACTCTCAGTGAAATGTCGACGGAATGTATCCGTTTGTGAAGACATCGGTGATTATGGCATTTATAGTAAATATTTCTCAACTCTCGGTAAAATACTAATGGAATGGTTCCGTCTGTGAAGACATCGGTGATTGTGGCATTTCCAGTAAATATTTTCAACTCTCTGTAAAATACCGACGGAAACATCTGGACATCTGTCGGTGATGTTTTAAAAAAAATAAAAAAATTATTTAGAATAAATAATATAAAATTATATAAATTAATAGTAAAAAAACCAATTATGCAAATAAAATTGTATTAAATATCAAAAATATAAAAATAAAGTTAAATAATATTCATAACAAATGTAATATGTTTCCAAAAAAAATTAAACTAGAACAATGGCGGAGCTAGAGGAGGAGGAGGAGGTGGTGGAGGATGGTCGTTCCCAAGACGAAACGGCCAAAAAGAAGGCGCACATCTATCATCACCCATCTTTGATCTAATGTCCATGACCATTTGGTTGAGTTTTTGATAATCCACCGAGAGTTGAATGTATTGTTGTTTCAAGGTTATGAACTCCTCAGACTAGGTGTTCGATACTGATTGGGAGCTCCCGACGGTTGAGACACTACGGGATGCCCGCAAGTTCTCGGCTGTAATGTTGGAGAGCCCGTACACTTGATTTTTATTAGGTCCACCAGACGATTTTATCTCTATCCATAAATCCAGATCGAAATCTGGATGGGTCGAAGGATCATCCCTATATCTCTCCCTTAACCAGCTATTATAGGTCTCCTGAAAATGAAAAAGAAATCATCATATTCAATTCAAGAAAAATAATAACTCACGAAATAAAATGGTTGAACGAACATACCACGAAGTGTTGAGCACGGTTCTCAATGAATTGTTACACCCCCTTTTGGTGGTCTTCACTCCGCACGTGTGTCTTTATAAACAACTCCATTGGGCTAGGCTCACGTCCAAGAGACATAGCCTGTAAGAAAAAAAAATTAAGTAACAACAAATTAATTAACAATATATTTCATTTAAATTAATCTTACCATCTGTTTTGCATGTGCAGCAAACAAAACGGAGCCGCCGGTGTGCATGGTCACCGAACCATGAATTTGTCGGTTCTGGTTGTCTGCACCAGATTGTGAGCATCGTGTGAACCGCTCAGATGTCACGTGCTCAATATATTATGGCCATATATCCCCCGGGATGTATGACAGTTTGAAATCCCTCCAAAACGCCACATCATTCCAGCTTTGTAGACCTTTATCTCTCACTTATTTTTTGGCTTTTTTTGTGTTTCATACCAAAAATCATGCAACCTTCTTCCATAGTGATAAATTAGATTTTAAAACAAAAATTTTTTAAAAACAAATATCGTATTGTTTTCAATGTTACCTAGTTACCGCATGATTTTCCCACACCCTCCTCGCAACATTGTCATGTGCATTGTCCCACTTGAATTTGTGCTGTGTATAAACAATTTAGTTAAAATAAAAAAAATAATATATTTACAATTATAATAATAATTTATTAAAAATAAGCTAGAAATTAGAAATTAACACCAACCTGAAATCTTCAAAACCATGCATCAATATAAGGTCTCCATTTAGGATGTCTGCAAACCTGACTCCATCAAAATAATGGAATCTCCATCGACGATTTAAATGCCGATGATATTACTCCGGCAGCCTCAATGTTTGTGAACCTGAAAATAAATTAAATTAATGAAATATTGATTAGTTGTTCATAAATTATGTTATAATTAAAAATAAAATAAAATTGAACCGAAACAAACTTACATTGAAATGGCGTTCTTCCAATGTACCTTGTACTTGCGGGTGAATTGATTCCGCTATGAGCGCACACCGCTTCTACGCTGTAAAATCGTGCTGGAAGAGGCAGCATCACGAGTTGGCGCAGGTGACTCTTCTTGATCGGCACCTAATGACATGTCATCCTCACTGCTAGAAGAACTAGCTGCAACCATATGTGAGCGACGAACTGTTGATTTCGTTCTACGCATCTACATAATTTTATACAAATAATTACATAATTAAATTCAATTATTAAAAAACAATTTGGCAACACCTCCCATATACTGGAGACTACCCAAAGTTTTCAAACCTGCAAATATTGACAATAACCACAACCAATTAACCCCATTCAAAAATCTTATATATAACCTAACATCTATACAAATAACAATTAAAATCAATGGAAATAATTAAACACATATCATGCAATAATAGAGTAAATTTGAGATAAAATAATAAAATTTATTCTTATATATTCAATTACTAATTACAAGGTAAATTCAACAATAACAATTAAAATTCAACAAAGTATTCAATTATTATGGCAATAATAACAATAAAATATATTGAACAAATTAAAAAAAAAACAATACACTTTAGGAATGAAAAATGATTACCTTAATAATGTATTTATTTCAAGACTTTATCTACATTATAAAAATACACCAAAACAAAAAAAAACAACAAAAATAACAATAACTAAAACAAAGAAAAAATAAAAAAATAAAATCATTAAGCATAATAAATGGAAATACATATCTTTTAATTTGCTGAAGATTGAACTAGATATTACAAGCCAAAAAAACAAAAGTTTTGAAGGAAATGAGAGGAAAAAAATGAAAACGAGAGAACTCTCAAAGAAAGTAGAGGAAAAATGTACTAAAGGGGCGTTCACTAAGATTTATAGTGCATTTTTACCGACGGCCTATTTAAATAATATTATTTTTAATTATTTCATCGGTGACTTTTCAAAAATCTGTCGGTAAATTTTGAATTTCACACTAAATGTTTTTAATTACCCTCTATAATTTTCGTAGTTTGTTGGCAAGTTCACGCGGTCAGAGATGCATTAATACGCATCCTTTGGGATTTGCACAGTCCGTCGGTGAGTCAATCGGTAATTGTGTACTACGCCGATAAATGTCAACAGAATCTATTCGTTTGTAGAGATGTCGGTGATTATGGTATTTCTAGTAAATATTTTTCAACTCTCAGTAAAATACCGATGGATTTTGTCCGTCTGTAGAGACGTCGATGATTATGGCATTTCCAGTAAATATTTTTCAACTCTCGATGAAATGCCGACGGATTTGTCGGATACATATCCGTCGGTATAGATGTTGGTGATTGTGGCATTTCCAGTAAATATTTTTCAACTCTCTGTAAAATACCGACGGATACTGTATCCGTCGGTATAGACGTCGATGAATGTGGCATTTGCAGTAAATATTTTTCAACTCTCGGTAAAATACCGACGGACAATTTCCTTTTGTAGAGACGTCGGTGATCGTGCACTGTGCATGAAAGATTATGTTTGTATTGCCTATTTACCCTCCTGCGAACACTTAAATTACAAACTGTTGGCACAAAACAATAACAACAGTTAACAATTATAAAATAAATATTTCATGTTACAAAATATGATCCATAATATTACATTATAAAAAAATGCTTTACACTTTCCTTGATTTTGATAGTTAGTCAAAATTTTCTTCTTCTTCGTCATTAATTGAATCATCATCAGCTCCAATGCAATCTTCAATATGGATATTATTGTCGCACGTGTGCGGCGTTGCGGTGAAAATTCCACTTCAATCTAAATGTATATCTATCTGGCAAATATAGGGAGGCAAGAAATTCTTGTCTTTTATTGGTGGAAAATGGAATGGGAGTCGCCACCTAGTAATTTGGTCACTAGGAACCCTAACTGGTTTCAGAGATCTGGTACGGGGAGTGATTGCGTAAAGGGAAGGTATTAGCACCTCAAATACGCCTTACCTAAGGTAAGCTACATTGTTTGATTATCTGATAAAAAACTAAGGTGTTATTGTATTTCTAGTTGTTGGTCCGTCTATAGATCAAGAAAAGCCCTCCTCGGTAAGGAGGTTCTTATCTTATCGGGTAAAAATCTAACCGTTCTAACGTCTATATAAAAAAACTACATTTTTAATATAAGAAATACGTTTTACGTATAAATTCGTAATCCCAGATACTAAAAGAAGACAAAAATATTTTTTTCGAATTTTTAGAATATTGGCCTAGTTCTCATGGCTCTAACAAACTTGTTATTAAAGTCAAAGTGCATGCTAAAACATATTTTTGAATATTTTGTGTTTTATGTATATAAAAAAACAATATGATTTCTTTTTGTGGTATGAAAATACGATGTGATGATTTTTCTTATTTTTGAGATACTTGGTTGTATGCATGAAAAAACAAAATCTTTTTTTGATTTTTTTATAATTTTTTTTTGCAATGTTTTGATGAAAACCGGATGTTTTAATATTGGATTTGTATCCTTACAGTATAAAAATACAAACCAGTATTAAGCAATTTTGATAAAAATATGCAAGAAAATAAAAAACAATTTAAGGATTTTTTCAGAAATTTTAACATTTTTTTTATATATATTTAATATAAAAATATTATAATATATAATATTATAATTATGTGGGCTGGGCCGGCCCAACTAAGTGGCCCGGACTCAGCCCCAAAAAGGTTGGGCCGATCTCGGCCCAACAATTCACTCTGCTTCTTCGGGTCTAGGCCGGGTCCGACCCAGACATAAGGGCTGGCCAAAACTAGCCTGGCCCAGATAAGAAAAAAAACATATCAGTGCTGGGCCAGAACCAGCCTGGCCCAGCAACAAAACCAACAGGGAGGGGATTTATTCCCCCCCTTCCATCCTCCTGCTGCAGAACTTGTTCTGCTTGCAGGAGAAACCTAAGTCGACAACGCAGTAAGAATGGAGGGGAAAGAAGGGTTACCTGATGTGGAGGAGGTAGTGCGTTGCTGGTCTGGATGCTTCGCTGGCAGTGCTGCGGTGGAGGCCGGTGGGGTTGTCGTGGCTCACGGATGGCAGCTCCAAGCGCAGCGGTGCTGCTGTTTCAAGCGGCAAAGAGATTATTGCTCTTCCCCTCTCCTCTAATGTTTCGTTTTTTCTTTCTCTTCTTTCATTTACCAGTGGTTTGTCCCTTTGTCCTCTCGGTTTTTTTTTTAAATTCCTTCGGTTTCAAGCTTCCCCGTGTTCTTTTCTTCCTCTCTCTATGTTTTGTTTCCTCTCTCTCTATTCTCTCTCTCCTCTCTCCCTTTCGGTTCCTTTTTTTTCTTCCTCCCCCCTCCCTCTGCTGGTGTCGAGAGCAGTATTTATAGGGCAAAGGGGAGCGAGGGCATCCCTATCGTCGCCCTATCGCTGTGCGTGGGGAGCGATGCCTTCCTACCCTGCCACGGCGCCGGACTTGGCGGCCAATGGGCATGGTTTGCAGGGACAGCTTTGCTGGATTCTCATTATGAGGGGGAGTGTGCACGCGGGGAAGAAATAAATGAAAAAGACAAAAATTTCTATCTTCCCCTGCTGCACGTCTAGGGGAAGAAGAAAGAGGAACAGGGTCGCTCAAAACGACATTGTTTTCCTCTTTTTTTTTTATAGCATGAAATGGCGTTGTTTTGGACAAAACACGCCGTTTCATTTAAATATAGCGCCAACACGTCAACTTCCAAATCAATCCTTAATTTATCTTTTGTTCATTTCAATTGCAACCCTGCCAACTTCAATTGTCGCCCTTATAGTTGGCCGCCTTTTCCACTTTCATCCTTGGTCTCTAATTTATGCAATTTGACTCTCAATTGATCAATAAACTTTCAATTTCTTCAATTAAGTCCCTAATTTGGTTAATTACAGCCCCTCTATTTACGCACCTTTTCCAGTTTGGTCCTTGGTTTCAGATTTCTTTAATTAGATCCCTAATGGGCCATTAAACTCCAACATTTATGCAATTAAGCTCCTGATTTGACCAAATGAACTCTCAAAAATTATAATTTGACCCAGAACTTTAATTTCTTCCAATTAAAGCCCAAATTGAATTATAAATCAATTTTTCTTGCAATCAAACCATCTATAAATTCAACTAAACCTTTAATAAAATCCAATTGAGTCCATAAACATCCAATTTTGGACTTTTCTCCTCAAATTAAATTTTATTTTCCAACAGAGCTCTCATCATTCAAGTATATACTGTCAAAATTTCAATCCTTGTATTTTTAAACCTCCTTAATCAAAAAAATTTTTAGCTCTCCAGCCTCTTACTTTTATTATTATTTTTCCAATTTCTTCCGATGATATATTTGTATTTTTATTATTTATTATTATTATTATTTATAGGCCTATATAAATATCTTCCCCTTATGTCATTTTTAGGTGTGGGTCGTCCAGGATTGAAGAATATTGACAAGTTCCCACTAGAAGGCACTTCACCACCACCATCATGCCGTGGAACGTGATTGATTCTTATTCTCAAATGAGGTTTGAAATAGTACAAGATAAATATTGAGATCTCCTTAACAATATAGGCCTCACATATCAAAGCCTTAACATGCATCTTGTTCTTAACCTTTTTCTTAAGATTGAACAAGTACCTGCATGGAATTAATCAAATATTTTCAATTAAGAAAAACAAAAAAATACTTTTATATATGAATTACATTGCAACTGTAATATCTAACCATTCGAATGGATACATCCATCTATACTGGACCGGTCCTCCAACTTTTACCTCAAACGGTAAATGTATGGGGAGATGCTCCATTGAGTCAAAAAATGATAGAGGGAATATCATCTCAAGATTGCATTTTGTCTAGATGATATTTGTTTCAAGCCTCTCAATGTGATCAATATTCAACTTGTTGGAGCATATATCTCTAAAGAAATGACTAATCTCCGTGCGTGCATCCCATATTCCTTTTGGCAAGAAATCACGATAAGCTAATGGAATGAGTGTTTGCATAAACACGTGGCAGTCATGACTCTTTATTCCACACAATCTGCATTCCTCTATATTAACCAACCTTGATATGTTTGAGGCATGTCCATCGGGAAAACGCAGACTCTTAAGCCATTTGTAGACTAGTAGATGTGTATTTTTTTTAACACGAAGCTTGCTCTTGGTTTTGTGACTCGTGACCCATTAAAAACCAACTCCATGTTTTTATGGTTACATAACAAAGCTATATCTAATTTAGCCTTGATGTTGTTGTTTACCTTCCCCTTCACAGCCATGATGGTGTTGAAAATGCTCTCAAACATGTTCTTTTCTATGTGCATGACGTCAAGGTTATGGAGGAGGAGATTGGTCTTCCAATAAGGAAGCTCCCAAAAACTACTTTGCTTTACCCAATTGTGGCTCAAACCAAAACCAGGAAACTTCTGCTTACTTGATTGGAAACCAAACACAATGTTACCGTACTCTGATACATCATGCAATTCTTCACCAGAAAGACACGGGGGTGCAACATCCTTTTCTACTCTGGCAACAAAGAAATCCTTTATGTTCTTTCTGTAATTGTGATTCGTTGGCAAGGAACGACGATGACAATCAAAAAAAGAAGTTTTACCTCTGTTTGTTACGTGAATGCCTTGTTGTTTTCCATGCAGTGTGGACATGCTAGTTTTCCATACGTGTTCTAACCAGAAACCATTTCATAAGCTCGTAAATCATTGATAGTCAACATCAAAGCCGCCTTTATAAAAAAATTTTGTTTCCATGATATATCATAAGTCAAAGTTTCTGAGGACCACAACTGCGTCAACTCATCAATCAATGGTCAAAGACAAACATCTATATTCCGGCCTGGACTGCTTGGACCGGGTATGACAGTAGATAAAAACATGAAGTCCAGCCTCATACACATCCCCGGTGGCAAGTTATAAAAAGCATGAATATGACCGGTCAATAAGAACAAAGAGTAGCAAATGACCCAAATGGGTTGAATCCGTCTGTACACAACCCAAGACAAACGTTTCTTGATTCAACTGAAAAGTGAGGATGCACACTGTTAAAGTGATTTCATGTTTCGCCGTTAGAAGGATGCACCATCACTCCATCAACCGCATCATGTGATTGGTGCCATGTCATGTGCTCAGCAGTCCTTGGTGACATGAATAACCTCTGCAGTCTAGGTGTGACTGGAAAGTATCTAAGTTTTTTATATGTCACAAGAGTCTTTCCCTTGCCAGTTCTGGGTTTGTAACGGGAATGCCCACATGTCATGCACTCGGTCAGCTCAGCATTTTCAAGGTAGTATAACATGTAGAAGTTAGGGCAAATATCAATTTCCTAGTATCCTAAACCGAGGGGTTTCATCATGGACTTTACAGCATAGAAGTTCTCTTTCAGCTTGTTCCCTTCAGGTAAAATGCTTCTCATCCATTCAATAATTTTTTCATAACCGGCCTCACTCAACTCGTGATTTGACTTGATGGTGAACACCTGTGCTACGATCGATAATTTACTGTGGTTTGTCAAAATCTTTCAATATATCAAAAAACCTTGCTACATCTGCATTGGGTTCTTCTTCTATGATTGGACATTGATTGACATTATCTTGATTCATTCTCATCGCATCCATAACCATATTCCTGTAAGGATTACTGTTGTCATTTGCAACTCCATGCACATTGCTAGCACTAGAAGTTGACCCAACCACCCTTTCTCTCATGCTATCATTACGAACAAATACTTCTCCATATGCATACCAACACAGGTAATCCTCCATAAACCCTTTGTGTAAAAGACGCATCGTTACAACATCTGGATGCAGATACTTTTTATTTTGACACTTTCTTCATAGACACCTAATACCGTCTCTAGTAAAATTTCTGGGAAAAGATGTTACGAAATTAATAAAACCCTGAACCCCATTACAATAATTCATCATCCGCAATCCTTAGGGTGAATCTTGATACATCCATGAACGATCATCCATGACTTCTATCGAACCTCTATAAAATTATGATGACAACATGTATTAATTAATTATGTTAGGTAAATAAATTTGCAAAAATTTTGGTTTACCTTTAGATTATCCAACAAACTAATTAAAACTTCTCATAAATATTCATTATCAATTATCAACGTCCATACAAATTTATACATATAAATTTACGAAAATTACAACTCTGCAATAACATTGATAAAAATATGTAATTTGGTAATTCAACAAAGTTTCAACAATTTACAAACAAATACAATTTTACAAAATCTAAAACAAACCATAACAAGTACAAAATTATACATTCATACTACAAAGTTTATTTGAGAAATAACAATAAAACATGTACATACACTAACAAGATACATATACTAAAAAAAACAATAAAATTGACATTTAAATGTTAAAATAAAAAACAAATAGATTTACTTACAAAAAATGATAAAATCCACAATAAATCAGAACACGGATGCTGTAACCACAAAACTTAAAGAAATATGACTTGTGTTGAGAAGACGGAGATATTTTTAAGGGGTAGTTGTTTGCAGTTTGGGAGGGGAGAGTTGGGATGGGGAAGAAGAAGGAGAAATAGGGGAGGGGAGGGGAGGCAGAGTGGTGATATATTAACTTTTGTTGATGGAATCATTGACATACTCATTATGTCGAAGATTCCATTGGTAATTCTGATGGTGAATTGGTCACGTCACTATACGAAGATCGCATTTTAAATCCCTCGGTGAGTCCGTCGGTAAAATTTCCCGCAAAAACTTCTACATCATCGAACCACTTTTTTTTCAAATTCTATATATTCCGTCTGTAATTCAGTCGGTATATTTCGTTTGTATATACCATCGGTATATACCAACTGAATTACAGACAGAATAATGATCCTTGGTAATTATCACCGCAATTTACCAACAGAATTATTCTGTTGGTTTTAGGTGAATTTCTGGTAGTAATCATCGGCCATTGAGGAGATGGTTTGAGATAGGATTCCATAACAATTGGCTATTGAGTTACACAATATAAGAGCATAAATAATGGCAGAACTAATAGCAAAAATAAGAGCAAAAATCAAACATGAAATAACAGAAAATGAGAGCAAATACATGCATATTTGGCTTTACATTTTCCTCCGTCTCCTGGAGCTTATACATTAGGATCTTTTTCACCCCCTCCACCATTTTAAAAGATTTAATATGTTTTTTACTAAAAAAATTATGTATGGAATTCTGTTTAATATAATTATTGTTTGTGTATGGAATTTTGTATATAATATTTCCAATTTTGTTGTTGTTGTTGTTATTGTTTTGAGTTTAGTGTTAATAAAAAATGCATTTGGGATTATAAAAACTAAACAACACAAAAAAAAGTATGAAACACTAACAGAATCACCAAAAAATTTGCATTTTTGTTCGCAATATTTACTCACATTTCATCGAAAAGATACATAAAGCTTAGGCATTTCCAATGGAATCGGTGAAGGAATATTCCATTGGAAATTAAAGTGTATTTTCATCCATGATTTCAGCGGTAATATTTGCTCCTTTTTTATTGACGGACTTCCCAATAAAAAATGGGAGATAAATCTATTTTTTTAACATGAATGTTTTATTGGTCATTCCATAATAAAAAGAAAGTTTATGGTGGAATTACGGATGAAACACAAATATTTGATGAGAAACTTGTTGATGGCATGTTTTCGTTGGGAATTGTGTCAAGCTTTTGGCAATGCGTTTGAAAAGTTCTTTAGAAAAAATTTGAAATTTTTTTTTGCTTTAAATTAATATGTTTTTGATGTTTTCAAATCACACTACAAGATTTCACAGTTTTACCGACGGAAAAATTCCGTCGGTGTATGATTAGAAGTTTGTTGGTGATTTTTTTACCGACGTCATCACCGATGAATTACGTCCGTCGGCTTTCTTTTCGTCGGTGATTCCCCCTTCTGTCGCTATATCGGTCAGAAAAACAAAAAAACCATTTGCCGATGGTTTTACAGACTGAATTTGCGCGCCAAAAAAAAAGATTCCCGGTTGAAATATACCGACGGATTTATATTCCGTCGGTGATATTGTGATTTACCGACGGAAAATAACCGTCGGTTAATCAGTCGATGAGTGTATGAAATACCGACTGAATATATTCGTCTGTATATTCGTCGGTACGTGTGGCAGCTACTGCTAAATGCCGACGGATTCATTCCGTCGGTAAGTCTGTCGGTGAGTGTTTAAAATACCGACCGAATATATCCGTCTGTATATTCGTCGGTACGTGTGGCAGCTACAGCTAAATACCGATGGATTAATTCCGTCGGTAAGTCTGTCGGTGAGTGTTTAAAATACCGACCGAATTAATCCGTCCGTAAAATCCTTGGTAATAGTTTTTTTCTAAATTTTTTTTAAAAAAATTATTTAGGATATATAATATAAAACTATATAAATTAATTGTAATACAAACCAATTATGCAAATAAAATTTATATTAAACATAAGAAAAAAAAACAAAGTTAAATAATATTCATTACAAACTGAATATGTTTCAAGAAAAATATTAAATGAAGTTTTAAAGGTAAATAATGTTTATTACAAATTAATATAAAGGTGGAGCTGGAGGAGGAGGAGGAGATCCTGGAGGAGGCTGGTGGTTATACGGCCAAAAAAGATTAGGCGCACATGTTCCACTATTTGCCATGTTCATAACCATTTCGCGAAGCTGTTCATAAGCCATTTTTTGTTGTTCATAAGCCACTTTTTGTTGTTCATACTCCGCTTTTTGTTGTGCTTGAGACGCTTTGATTTGCTCAAACTCCGCTCTTGGTTGTGCATGAGACGCTTTGAGTTGTGCGTACATTCCGCTGATAGGTTATCGTATTCATACTCTGTTTTTTGTTGTGCTTGAGACGCTTTGATTTGCTCAGACTTCGCTCTTTGTTCTCTCTTTGTTGTGCATGAGACGCTTTGAGTTGTGCGTACTCCGCTGATAGGTTATCGTATTTCTCGGTGAGCTGAGTCGTGTGTTGCTGCAAGGCCACAAACTCCTTAGATTGGGAGCTCGATATTGATTGGGAGCTCCCAACGGTTGAAACACTACGGGTCGACTGCAAGTTGTCGGCCGTAGTGTTGGAGAGCCCGTAAACCCGATTTTTATCAGGTCCACTTGACGAGCCAACCTCCATCCACAAATCCGGATCGAATTCCGGATGGGTCAAAATATCATCCCCGTATCTCTCCCTCAACCAATTATTATAGGTCTCCTGAAAATAAATAAAAAAAAGTAATCATCATATTCAATACAATAAACATAATAACTTACATAATAACTTACAAAATAAAATGGTTGAACAAACATACCATGAAATGTTGAGCACGGTTATCAACAAACTGTTGCGCCCCCTTCTGGCGGTCTTGACTCCGCACGTGTGTCTCCACAAACAGCTACATCGGGCCCGGCTCACTTCCAAGAGACGCAGCCTATAATGAAAAAAGATATATTAGCAACAACTAAATTTAACGATATATTTCATTTAAATTAATCTTACCATCCGTTTCACATGTGCAGCAAACGGAACGGAGCCGCCAGTGTGCGTTGTCACCCCGCCATGAATTGGCCGATTCTGGTTGCCAGCACCGGACTGTGAGCGTCGTGTGAACCGCTCAGATGTCACGTGCTCAAGATAGTGAGGCCATATATCTTCCGGGATGTATATCGGTTTGAAATCTCTCCAAACCGCAACATCGTTCCAGCCTTGGAAACCCCTATCCCTCGCAGTTTGTTTTGCCTTTTTTTGTGCTTCATACCAAAAATCACGCAACCTACTTCACGCAACCAAAAATTACATTTCGAAACATAAATTTTTGTCTAAAAAAAATCTTGTATTGTTTTCGATCTTACCTAGTTGCCGCGTGATTTTCCCACACCCTACTCACAACAATGTTATGCTCACTGCCCAGTCAAATTTGTGCTGCGTATAAATAAACAAGTTTAAATAAAAATAATAATTTATTAGAAATAAGCTGAAAATTATAAATTAACAACAACCTGAAATCTGTCAAACCATGCATTGATTTGAGGCATCCATTCAGGATGCTTGGATATCTTACTCCATTGAAACAATGGAATCTCCATTGACGATTTAAACGCCGATGATATTACTCTGGCGGCCTCAATGTTTGTGAACCTGAAAATAAATGAAATAAATTAAATAGTGATTACTTCATAAATTATGTTGTAATTTTTTTTTAAAAAAATTAAACCTTAACAAACTTACATTGAAAGGTCGTCCTTCCACTGTGCCTCGTACTTGCGGGTAAATTGATTCCGCTGTGAAGGCACCCCGCCTCTGCGCTGTGAAGTAGCGCTGGAAGAGGCAGCATCGGTTGACGGCGCAGGTGGTGTAGGTGCCTCTTCTTGAGAGGCTCCTAAGAAAATATCATCATCGCTGCTAGACGAACTAGCTGCGATCGTACGTGAGCGACCAGCTCTGCTTTTCATTCTACGATTCTACACAATTTTATACAAATAATTATATAATTAAATTCAAATGTTAAAAAAAATTTCGACAGCACCTCCCCTTTACTGGATACTACCCAAATCCACAAACCTGCACATATTAACAAAAGCCACAAC
>Ga0325405_1001137_pt1 | contig 26772 bp, 14 predicted proteins | sample PopdelMetagenome_21_FD_205663 | JGI IMG/M metagenome (GOLD analysis project Ga0325405, IMG submission 205663) | Populus deltoides microbial communities from Bellville, Georgia, United States - Xylem-Control-R2 | ecosystem: Host-associated > Plants > Phyllosphere > Stem > Wood/Secondary xylem...
GCTATGAAAGGAACTTGATTTGTTGTTAACATAAGTTATAATCATGAATACCTGACAACATTTACAAGTATTAGCATTATTCGAATAAGATAACTAATGTAATCATGTTAACAATTTATAATCCGATTGGAACCTCCTTTGTGTGTGGTTTCCAGTTGAGTAATAATAAGAGTTTATACTATACTTGTTTGAAATACCATTAGTGGATCCTCTAACCTTGACAATTGTTTTTATCATTGTTTAATCCTTATATCAATATCACATCTCAAAGCTCTCTTCATTATTATTGTTGTTGTAGTTGTTATTGTTGTTGTTGTTATCTATAATTTATACAATTAACCTCCCTGTGGTTCGACCCCGGTCTTGCCGGGTTATTTATTACTTCGACACTCCTGCACTTGGGAGAAGACATCAATCTTTTGGTCGTGTCACACTATGGATTGCTACAGTGTTTCCTCACATTATTTTTGTTTTACACTTGGTTTTTTTTGTTTGATTTTTTTCAAAATGCACTATAACTTTCCTCACATAACATTGTGAATTGCTATAGTGTTTCTCCACATAGTGTTTTTTTTTTTTACACATGGTTTTTTTATGATTTTTTTAAAATTATTTTTGTCGATTTTATTTTTTAATATTAGGATAGTTGAGAATTTAGTTTTATAATTTTTTTTCTTTATCTTGTCTTTCTATAAAGTTAGCGTGATTTGCGGGTTTGTCGAGGTAATCCAGTTTATCCTAGTTTATGGATGTAGTGTGTTTTTTTTTAATGATGTGGGGAAAGCACTGTAGCTTTTCTCATAAAACATTATGAATTGCTATATCGTTTCCCCACATTGTTTTTTTTTTTTTACACATGGTTTCTTTTGTTATGATTTTTTTAAAAAATTGTATTTGTTGATTTTATTTTTTTAATATTGAGATGATTGATAATTTAGATTTGTAATTTTTTTTCTTTTTATTTTATCTTTCTATGAGGTTAGCGTGGTTTACAGGTTTGTCAAGGTAACCGAAGTTGCCCAAGTTTATGAATGTAGTGTGTTTTTTTAATTGAACTTGACTTTTTATAATCTATTTTTTTCCCATATTGTTAAAAAAAATAGTAGTTTTAAAAAAGAATCATGTTATTAAACTTTATGAAGTAACAAAAATTAAAGGATGTTGGGGAAGCCACTGTTTACCCAACACCCTCTACACTGTGGATTACAATAGTAATCCATAGTATTTTGCTTTCTTTTTCTTTTTACATTTTTTTTTGTTTTTAAATTTTTGTTATGATTTTTTTCAAATCTATTTTTATTGATTTTATCTTTTAAAATTAAGGTTGTTGAGAATTTAGCTTTGTAATTTGCTTCTTTTTATTTTGCCTTTATATAAGGTTAGCATGGTTTACAAATTTGCCAAGGTAACCCAAGTTGCCTCGATTTACGAGTTTGGTGGGTTGTCTTTTTTTTTTTAATTGAACTTAACTTTTTTATAATCTATTTTTTTCTCATATAGTTAGAAAAATAGTTTTAGAGAAAAGTCATGTTATCAAACTTTATAAAGTAACAAAAATTAAAGGGTGTGAGGAAACCATTGTTTACTCATACATATATTGCACTGTGAATGATAATAGTAATCCACAATGTTTTGTTTTCTTTCTCTTTTCTTTATGTTTTTCTTTATAAAAAATTTGTCGATTTCATCTTTTAATATCAGAATAGTTGAGAATTTGGTTTTATAATTTGTTTCTTTTTATTTTACCTTTCTATAAGGTTAACATGGTTTGCGAGTTTGTTAGAATAACCCGGGTTGCCCTAGTTTACGAGTTCAGTGGTGTCTTTTTTTTTTTAATTGAGCTTAACTTTTTTATTGTCTATTTTTTTCACATATAGTTAAAAAAAATAGTTTGGGGGAAAAAGCTATGTTATTAAATTTTATAAAGTCAATTGACCTATTCACAGGTTTGACTGATTAACTTGGTTCGCGGGTCTGACAAGTTTAACTTTTTTTTAAAAAAAAATCATCCTTAGATATTGGGTTAATTGGGAATTCAGTTTCACAATTAGTTTCATTTCGCCTTTTATAAGGTTATCGTGATCTAAAAAACATCTCGGTATTGAGTTAGTGTTTGATTTCATAATCATCTATTTTTATTATCATATAGTGAAATAAAAAATAGATTAAAAAAATTATAATCTTAGTGGAGTTCATAACCCAGTTCACATGTTTGATGTACTAGACCAGCTTACCTGATTCACAGGTTTGACGAGTTTACCCACCGATAGGATATGTTTTTTTTTTTGGTCTTTTAATTGTTTGTAATTTATTCTTTTTCGATTTCATCATTTAATATTAGATTGGTTGAGAAATAAATTGCATTATTGATTTTTGTTTGCTTTCTAGGGATAATTGTCTCAAATAAGTATCTATTTTCAGGTTGGTGCTCAATTTTATGAGAATATATTTTTATCATATAATTACATAAAAAAATTAAATAAAAAAAGTTATTAAACCTAATAGAGTCCATGACCCGGGTCGTAGAGGGGTGAGGTCGATCATTATCTCAATATTTTTGAAAAACATTATTATCTCGAAGTTTTTATAAAGCTAAGTCATGTTTTTATCGATCTTCAAGGTTGCATTTGGACCTATGAAATTGATCAATTTAAATCGAGCTAGATCTCATATGGTTTAATTAAAAACTTGACTTAGATAAAAAGTTGAGTCGAAGGGTTTCAAAATTAACTCATTTGGTTAGTTTTAATAACACTATTCAAAAAAATTGTGTGCTGTTAATATGTTTTTACATTAAAAAAATGATCCAACTCGCGGCGAAGCGCGAGCCAATATACTAGTATAAACATCAAAGGAGGTGGCTTTTTCTTTTTCTTTTTGTTTTTCATTCCTATCCTTTTTTTTCCTCTCTCATTTTCATCGGGTTTTTTTTTTTAATTTCATACTTTAACATTTGCTTGATTTTGAATTTATCTTCATAATTTTTTTAGATTTGTTTTCTATAAAGTTATCATAGTTTCAAATACACATTCCAATATTTGGTTTATGCTCGATTTTACTAGCAACTATTTTTGTTATCGTATAATGAAGTAAAAGATAGTTAAAAAACAAAGTTTTTAAACTCAGTTGATGTGAACTTCATGATCACGTGTTCACGCAACTCACAATAAGATTTACAAAGAATCTTGGAAAGCCATAACATGTCTAATAGGAGTGTGACACAATGGAAACTTGTCCCAAGACATCAATAGTATTGGAATAAGAACCCCTGCCCTATAAATACCAATTCAAGAACGATAAGTATAAGAAAGACATTACGAAGCCAATTAATCTTTGATAAGTCAATTTAGTTCGTTAGAAAACCCAAGAATGCGAGAATCTCTCTCACACAAGCTGAATAAATTTGGAAGCAATATTATTATCAAGTTTTAATATTTTGTGCTTAAAAAGAGTATTTATACTCTTGAAAATAAAAAATTTACATTAATGGGTCAAACATGCAACCAATTTAAATAAAACTCAAACTAATTAAAATAAGATTTAAAAATAATAAAAATAAATAAAACAATAATCTAAAATTATTTTTCACCTTTTGCCATATATGATAGTGAGATATACTCAAGATAAATAATTGTTGAAGAATTCTTACTAAACAAAAATCTGATACCTTGAAAAATAAGAATTAATTTCTAAACAATTAATTCTTTTTATTTGATTTGGAATCCTTGTAAAACAAGTAACCCAAAGGTTGCCACATAAGTTCCCAATAGCATTGAGGACTCCTTGTAGTGAATGAAATTCATAACTCTTAAGGAAACAATGTTTTTTCCATTTTCGCACTTTTCTAGCCGATTTTAGGTCCAAATTGAAACATGTCGTTCTTTCTCATTCGGATGAATTAGTAGGATTACCGTATATCGTTGGAAAGGTACAGATGTCTAGTTTCCAATATTATTAAAATCACATTCAAACTTTTCTTGTAGCTTCATATAAGACCCAAAAAGTAGACAAAGGTCTAGACTAACAGATTTGAACCTTTTTAACTCAAGCCTCTTGACTTAGCCTATTGAACTCTTCTTAGATCTATTTCAATCTAGGCCTTAAAATAGACTCAATGGACATTCCTTATGAATCCATTGATATCATAACCAGGATTGCATCATTCCCTTTCTCCTCAAAAGAATTTTACCTCAGATCATCACCTACATCAAACAAACAAAAAAGATTAGAAACTTTGAATATAGCATTAACATTATACTCATCTTGTAAATCTACTTTGTAAGCATTAACTCTTTTAAGGAATCTGAATGAATCATCTCATCTAAGCATTAACTTTGATTTTCTATGTCTAGGAAAACTTTATTTTTGAATATGCACCCAAACACAATCTCTTTATTATAACACAACTCTTTTTCATCTTTTGTTTGCTTGGAATGCATACTTCTCATTCTTTTTTCTCAACATGTTGTCTTACCTTCGTAAACAATGCTTTCATCACTTGTTTTTTTGTATTGTCATCAAGTTTAACTCTTTCATCAACAAGTAAAGAAAACAAATCTAGTAGAGTTAAACCATAAGCTATTTTAAATAGTGAATATTTTTTTTCCAATTTAATAGATTAGCACATAACAATTTCTTTTGTAACATATTAAACAAAAATTATAAATGCTTAATATGCTCACCTAGATTTTTTCTATGAATATAATTAAAGTAATCAACAACAAAGTTACATATGAATGCACACAATAAATGATTCATTAATCTCATTAAATTACTGTATGCAATAGTAAGACTAAACAACATGATTAGTCATTCAAACAATCTACATTTTGATGATAACTAATTTTCAAATCAATCTTACTAAACAAATAAGATTCATGTAACTCATTAAGAATATCATCAAGTCTAGGGATAAAATGTCTTGATTGCACCTTTTATTCATGGAAAATCATTATGGATCTCATCAGGAAATACATAGTAAAATCTGGACGACAACTTCGACCCTTTATACGAAAACCTTGCAAAATTCTAATCATCCTGGAATTTTAACATAAGATAAAAAAGGTCTCTGGAAACTTCTGGAAAAATTTTCATAGGATAGTCAGACCAAACATTATGCTTGTTTGCATAAAGCTGCACAGTAGGACAATTTAAGCTCGAATCCGAATTTGATTGTCCTACATCATCCTTAAAATCCTATAACAAAGATATAGCAACACTAGGAATAAGAGAATCAAGGTTGTTAGTGTTAACATTCCATATGACTCTTTGGATAAGGTTTCCTCACTAATTAACCTTCATTCTTAATTCATCTGTCACATAATTTTGTTATATTATCATAGTCATCTCATCTTTCAAATCCTTCGTCACCTTAGTTGGAAGCTCAAGTTGTTAGGCGAAAGCTTGTATCTGAAAGGTGTTATCTGTTTTTGGTTTTACGAACTTGTTATTTTCATATATCTTTGAATCTGAAAAAATTGTTGAGTAACAAGAACACTATATACCTCAAAACTCTTATGTTTCACATAATTCAAGGCTATTCACTCAATTTTTTTCACTACACCTATTACCTTTTGGCTCGTCTTCTTGCAGTTCTTCAAAATTGAAAATCAATAAACCAAAGTCAATGGTTATCATAACACAATCCAAATATATATAAAGTAACTCAAGAATCAATAAGAAACCAAAAACAAGCAAAACAAAACTACAATTTCATGATTAGCAAAGTGAATTCATACGAAATATGGACGATACAAAGACTCGAAATAAAGTAGAAGCAAAAGTTAATGAAAATACGTATTTGACTTTTAAATAACCCAAATATAGCATAAATAAATTGAAAAGGTTGAAACAAATAGTAGTAAACATGTTTTTGTAACTTGATACAAATATGACTCGTTATGCAATTTTAAGCACCAAAATTGAAACAATTTTGTAACAACCTTAAATTTGATATGTACCTGTGCCCAAAAAACAACATATCTCAATTTATAGATTGTTTTCTTATTCCTACGTATTGAAAACCCATGTATGATTAGTTTGCAGTAGAATTTAACTCAAAATTAAAACCCCAATCAAAAGATATCAAAAAAAGCTCAAATTTATAGTGCAATTTCACCCCAAATAACCAATATATCAATTTTGAAGTGAGTTAAAGATCTTTTGATTCAATTTCACTATTGTTTGTGTTTTCACGACAAAATTGAATAACATCTATTCTTTTATTTTTTGACATTTCATGTTACTAATATGTTTAGAGACAGTAACAAAATAAAAAATAAAAACACTTTTTTGGATGCTGAAAACATAAAGAGAAGAAGAAGACTGCAAAACACAACTAAACTTATAGAACACAAGAAAACAAAATTTTCAGAAAGATATGACTTCAATTTGGAGTCTAGTTCTGATACCAACAAATGTGAACCTCATGATCACATCACACGACTCACAATAAGATTGACAACGAATTCCGAAAGCCAAAACAGGTCTAATAGGAGTGTGACATAATGGAAACATTTCTCAAGACACCATCACTATTGGAATAAGAGCTCACACCCTATAAATATCAATTCACGAATGAGAAGTATAAGAAAGATATTATCAAGCCAATTAATTTTTTTATAAGTCAATTTAGTTCGTTAGAAAATCAAAGATGCAAGAATATCTGTCACACAAGTTGAATAAATTGGGTAGCAACATTATTATCAAGTCTTAAAATTTTATACTTACAAAGAGTATTTATACTCTAAAATATAAAACTCAAACACTAAAAGGTCAAGCATGCAACCAATTTAAATAAAGCCTAAACTAATTAAAATAAGGTTTAAAAATAATAAAAATAAATAAAATAATAGTATAAAATTATTTTTCACCTTTTGCCCATATGATAGTGAAAAATACACAAGATAAATAATTGTTGAAGAATCCTTAGTGAACAAAAGTCTAATGACTTGTAAAAAAATAATTAATTTCTAACCAATTAATTCTGCTTGTTTGATATTAAATTCTTGTAAAATAAGTGACCCAAAGGTTGTAATATAAGTTTATAATAACATTAAAGATTCCTTGTTGTGAATGGAATCCATAACTCTTAAGGAAATAATATATTTTCTGTTTTCACACTTTAAACACGCTGTCATCTCTCACACTTTGCTTGCAGACCTACCATATATCTTTGAAAAGATACAGATGTCTAATTTCTAATAGAATTGAAATTGCATCTAAACTCCTTTTGTAGGTTCATATATGACCTTAAAAGTATAAAAATGTCCAAACTAATAGATTTGAATATTTTTTTAACCCAAACCTCTTGACTTAGCTCATTGAACTCCTCTGGATCTACTTTGTTTTAAGCCTTAGAATAGAACAAATAGACACTCCTAATGGATCCTTTGATGTCATAACTAGGATCGCATCATTAGTAGGGTCCATCACCTTAATTGCAGATTTGGTGGGTTAAGTTGTGAAACCCGAGTCGATCAAATATGTCGCTATCACAATATTAATAAAAAGTGTTCATCTTGATATTTTTTAAGTCAAACCATGTTTTTCAACAGTCGTTCAAGTTATCTTTAGATTTTCTAAATTGATTAAGTCACATTAAAGCAACTCCCACATGGTTTGATTTTAAATCTAGTATCTATAAACTTGATTGAATGGTTTTGTTCATTAGAATAAGATCACATGTTCTCTCAAGGCATGAATATGAAAGATTGTGCTTAAACTTCTTCTACGAGATTACAATATGAAGATTTTAGGTTCAAAATCCAGTAGTCTAAAACATAAGAGTTTTTTTTTAAAAAAAAAAATTCTTTCAAGATTTTCTTTTTATTATCTGGCCATTAACTAAATATTATTCTATTAAGGTTTAGAACTTTGGGAAACCCTAAACAATAGTCCAAGCTCAAAACCCTAGTTAGACATTGTTTATGAAAAAAAAATTGAATTTGCATAAATTATATATGAGCACTACAATAATTAAGAAAAAAATAAAACAAAAAAGTGTTTTGATCGGTGCTCAAATATTGTAGTTCTAAACTCATTTGCACTTAGATTGTAACAGTAAAATAACTATTTTGCCATTCTCGCCAAAAACATTTAGCTTGATAGTTAAGGATAATAGTGTCTTTTCACACCTTTTAACACAATTAAATGACTAAGTCACCATTGAGAGCAAAAAATATTTAATAGGCATCTAGGGATTGTTTAGATTTTTCAATTTAAAAATCACAGTAAAATGTCGGCTTCAAGGTTGATGTTCGAATTGTTTTGGTGACCCCATCACTGCACAGCGCGTGTGGCAACAAACCTTTGGTTTGGTGCTGATGACCCTTTCTTCTCTTTTTTCCCCTTTAGTTTCTCTCTTCTTTTTAGTTTCCAAGTTTGACCCTTTAAAATTTCAAAGCAGCCCTTTAATTGTTTCCCTTCGAATTTGGTTCAATTTCATCCTCTTTTCAATTTTTTTCATATGTCAAATTTGATCCTCATTCTTTTAATTGATATTTATTTTATTTTGAATCATGTTCTTAATTAAATTTATTTTTCAATTTCATCCCTTAATATTTAGTTTTATTTTATTTTTATTTCAAATTTGGTTCTTATTCTTTTGATTGCTATTTGTTTTATTTTGTCAATTTTTTAGATTTAAATATCTTTTTCAATTTAATCATTTAATATTATATTGGTTGTAAAATAAGCATCTTGGTTGAATTCAGGTCTAAGATTTTACAGATTGCGAGTTTGGGAGATCAACTCAGATTTAGGAGATTTTTTCGGGGTTGCTTTGTTTTTTTTTTTCAATTTCATCATTCAATATTTTTTTAATTAGAGATTAAGCCCTGTTACATTTTATTTGCTTTCTATAGGATTTTTCACTAATTTTAAAAATGACCTAGGCTATTTTTGTTGTCATTCTTTGTTAAATTTAGCTTTTTTAAATATTTTTTTGTCTTTAATTAGACTAATTTAAATTAAATTAATTGGTGAAATATAATTATGAGATGCTCATTTTATGATATTTTTCCTAATTTGCTTTTTAGATCATTGCTCCGATGATGTGTGCGGCCTCTTTTAGTATTGGCATGCAGCTTTTTATAGTGATGTTAGAACCGTCTCAATGTTTTTTTTATAATGGTAAGGTAGTGTCCATAGTGGAACAACGAAAAATATCCAACTAGTTTTTTTTCGGTAATTTATATTTTGTAGTTAATTATTGCTTTTTTTTTGTTTTATTTACCATCAATTTTTTTAATCATATTATTAAATTAATTAATTTTATTAAACTTAATTAAGTAAATAAGTCATGTTTTTAATTTTTTTTATTTCTTTAAAAATATTGGTATTATCTAAATATTTTTTTATATTAAAAAAAAATTCACTTTGACCGTGATGCACAGCTGACACTAATTTAGTGAAGGTACTAATTATATAGTTTTGTTTTTTTTACTTTCCAAGGAGTGACGAACAGCTAGCCCAATTGTATCTTTTCCTTTTTGCTTTGGTCACGAGAAGAATTCTTGTTTTGTTTTTTTTTTTCACTCTTTATTTTCCCTTGGAGCTAACGAATCCGGTTCATCCTTTTAGAATTGTTTCCATTTTATTATATATATATATATATATATATATATATATATATATATATATATATATATATATATACCCTTTCCCCTTTCACTTTCCATCTGTAAAGAACCCTAATTTAATATGAGTCCGTACGGGTAGAGTGGCTGGCAAAGGGCAGGAGCCCTGCAATCAATGTTTTTTATTTTCAGTTTTTTTCCTGAAATAAATTAGATTTTTATCTTTAAAAATAAAGAAAAATAAATTTTAGGTCTTACTAAAAATTTTCTCTGAATAGGCCCTCTCAAACTAAAATTCATAGCTACATCCCTGCAATTTCTAACACAGCAGGAGCCTTCAAATTGTAGTGAAAGGCTTAATATGATAAAATTAGTATATTATAGGGATGAAAATAGAATTGAATCGTTTTGAACCTGATTTTACAGCTCAACCACCTTTTTAAAATGTTTTTTCAAATATCTTTTTATCTTAAAAAAAAAAACATCAAAATAATATTTTATGTGTTTTTTTAATAATTTTAATATGTTTTACCTCGGTTATGGAGCTCAGACGCTATGGACTGTGGAAGCTGCTGCATTTAAAGAATCTTCACCTTCATTCCATGATCGTCAACGGCGTTTCATGTGATATTATTAAGCCTTCAAAAATGTGTTAAATGTCTTAGGGCCATTCCTATTAATTTTCCCAGCACAGTACAAAAATTAACTCCAGAACCGTTCACGAGAGGAGGATGAGTATAGTAAAGAGTATATTGATAATTGATTTGCTGGAGCCAAGAAATTAATAGAAAGCATCGATATAAAGTTCTAGCCTGAATCTTCTTACATTAAAACAAGAAAATTAAGAACATGTTTTCAGAAAAGCTACGGCCATGGGAAGAAGAATACAGAAGGTCAATAGTAGAGATTATAGCTCAAAAAACAAAGAAAAATATAAATATTTTCTTTTTGGTTCTATGGGTGGCCAGATGTATTGTATTCCTAGCAGGCAGCAATCAATTAAAGTGAAAAAAAGATATATTTTCAAGGACAGTCACTCTTGAGTCTTGATACCACCCCACCTTGAAAAAACTTTTAAATTTCTTTATCACTTCCACACATTTGCTCTTCTTTTTCAACTTGCTATCATAACACTTTTAGAGCTTAGTTAATTCCCACAGATCTTTGAAACATTTTGGTGATCTTGCAAGATGCTATCATGATAATTAGAATCACCTTGACTCATTCCCGTGAATCTCAACCTCTCAAGTTTCAGTAATAAAAAGCATAAATACTTCGACTCGTTATGGTTAGATTAGCGAGGCTAATCATGAAGCTATTGATCATTTGCTAAAGGGATATCAAGATCTTGGGATTTAGATTCTATAAACATAGAAATTGTTATCAAGTCATCATTATGAAAATAATGGCCGTGGTTAACTCATTTTATTAAGATTAGCAAAGTCTTCACACGAGAAGCTTCCAAGCCCATAATTATTAGAGAGGCATTCATCCCCTAATGAGTATCTACAGACTTTGTTTCTGGGTCCTCCTCGTCGACTAGCAGGTTGCTATTTATGGCCCCAAAAAAATATTGTCTAAGAGGCTCGTATTGAATGGGCTTATGAGGGGATGAGACTAATACCACATACAATGCCTAAGCCAAGTTGGTCTTCTGAATTCCAGGGCCTATTAGTTAATTTTGTTGTCTGTTTATCCAATTCTTATTGTTGAATGTTCACGTCTGTACACTGGGAGTTTTTTATGTTCTCTGTGTGTGTGTGTGTGTGTGTTGTTGCGCACAGTTTAGCATTTTCCCACAAAAAGAACATTCATTATCAAACAATCAAAGGAAAATAATGTAATGAAACGAAAAGTCTGTCGGATAAGCTCTAGCCTCGCTGCATTACTTTGCTTCGCCAAAAAACCACAAATTTATACCAAGCTGTACTCCGATTATCAGCACACAAAACTTCATTATTCTTCTCCACTCGCCTATTCACTGGTATCACTAACAAGTATCACTAACATATGTATTATGAAATATGTTGCAGAATAAGAAATATTATATTATTGATGTATTAACTTATCATACATAATATGTTATACCGTAATATATATATTGTCCTAATCATATAAACAGCAGAGGTGGCTACTTGAATTATCACAAACCTTGTTTGAACTTGGTATCAGAGCCACTTTATCTAAACATACTTACATCTTCTTCTCCTTCACCTTCCCCTTCAAACAACAGCCTAGAATGCATTGGTGTTGCAGCTTAATTAATTACAATTTGCTTTTCCCTTCTCCTGGTTTTTAAACCGACTTAACTTGCAGCTTCTGCCTTATGCATGTTTGCGTCTGTTGAGGTCTGCTCTTGATTGAGAAATTTAATTTTGCTACTACTTCTGCTATTCTGAAACGATTTCTTTTGCTTATTTGAATTTGCTACTGCTTCTTCTACTCTCCAATGATTTCTCTGCAAATCTATCTCCTATCTATTTCTCTGTACTTTTATCGTCTATCTGTTTTCTGCTTAGAAAATTAAGTGCTCTACTCATCTTTTGCAATATGGATCCTTCAGTTGTTGCTGCAGCTGGCATCAATGTCAACTCTTCTTCTCCCATCACCAATGACAGCGCATCTTCTCCAAACATTAACGCAGTCATGCTACCTTCTGCTGCGACAACAACTATTATTCCCCTCTCAAACACACAATAGGTAATCAACCTAAAACTCACCAACTCTAATTATTTGTTTTGGCATATGTAGATGAAGCCATATCTAATTGCCCAAGGGGTTTTCTCGTTTGTTGATGGCTCTCATTCATGCCCCTCTCCGCTTGACCTATCCAGTAACTCCTCTGCTGCCTCTGCCAACTTTAGTGTTGGTCCTTCCTAGGCGTTTCTAACATGAAAATAGCAGGACCAACTCATCCTCAGTGCTACTATCATCCCTCTCCATTGATGTTCTTCACCTTATGGTGGATGACCCAACTTTGGCTAGTGTTTGAGGTACCTTAGAACGTGCTCTTGCTTCTCCATCCAACTCTAGAATTATGCAATTACATTGCTCTCTTCAGGACCTTCATCGAGGTGATGATACTGTCACTCTCTACATGCAGAAAGCTAAGGGATTATTTGACAAACTAGCTGCAGTGGGCAGACCGATCTCCCTCACTGATTTCAACCTCTATGTTTTTCGGGGCCTTCGTGGTGAATTTCGAGATTTCGTTACAAGTCTGTCGACTAAACTTGAGCTTCTTGCGTACTCTAAGCTCCATAGTCACCTGTCTACACATGAGTTTTTACACGGGAGCTCTCTTCAATCCATTCTGACTACTGCCCCGCTGCTACCCACACCTTTTCAGCCTCCCTCTGCCTATGCTACACATCGTACATTTGCTGGATTTAGTGGCAGTAGCTCCTCTTCTCATCGGGGTAGGGGAAGAAGAGACTGGAGGGGACATTCTCGCAACAACTACAACCAATATAATGGGCAGTCCTACCGTGGAAACAGTGGGGGCTTCTCTTGGCAGAATACCTGTAACTATGATAGCAATTGGCAGCAACAGAAGCCAGCAGGGCAGAACCAGTGGCCACGACAGATTAGAAGCCAAATTTACAACACCTTTGGACACTCTACACAGTAATGTTCTCAGCTTATGCATCATAGGAATCAAGCCTTGGCCAACCTCTCTTTTAGTGATGCTTCAACAACAAATTCTGTCATTTGGTTTCTTGACACAGGTGCGAATCAACATGTTACTCCAGACATCGTTGGTATGACTCATGTAAAACTGTATCTCGGTAATGATCAATTGTATGTTGGTGATGGTAAAGGACTTATTATATTTAATACAGCTCATAATATTTTGCATACTCCAAAACAAACCTTTACTTTGTCTAATATCCTACATGTTCCACAAATTAAAAAAGACTCTTATCTGTTCAACAATTTTATCAAGAAAATTGTCTTTTTTTAGTTTCACTCCTTTTTTTTCTATGTCAAGGATCTCATAACCAAAGCAGTTCTTTTTCTGGTTAGAGTAAAGATGGCCTCTATATCCTTTCTAAGTCCTCTGCTGCATGTATGCCCTAAGCTTTTCTATTCATTTCTGTTGATGTTTGGCATTGTCGACTCGATCACACAAGCTCTCGTGTTCTAAGTCTCTTAGCATCAAATAAAAATGTTGTCTGTACTTCTCATCATTTAAATTTTCAATGTCAAGCGTGTTCGTTAGGGAAATCATTTCATTTGCCCTTAGGGCTTACAGGTCATAAAATGCCTGCTCCTCTTGAACTTGTTTTTGGTGATATTTGGGGCCCTGCTCATAAGTTATCTTCAAATGGTTTTTTATATTTTGTTATTTTTATGAATACGCATATAAAATTTATCTAGTTTTATCCTTTTGTCGTTAAATCTGATGTTTTCAATGTGTTTCATCAATTTCAAGTCCTAGTTGAACAACAGTTCTCTTAAAAAATCAAATATGTTCAAACTAACTGGAATAGTGAATATCGTAAACTAAATTCATTTTTTTAATCATTGGTATTCATCATCGCTTAATATGGCCACATACACATGAATAGAATGGTACTGTTGAGCGTCGTCATCGTTATATTGTCGAAACTGGTCTTACTCTTCTTGGTCATTGTAAGGCACTTTTAAAATTTTGGACCTATGCTTTTGAAACCTCTGTTTACCTCATTAATCGTATGCCAACACCTGTTTTACACAACAAATCTCCTTTTGAATGTCTGTTTTGTCAGGTGCCTAATTATGTCTTTTTATGTACTTTCAGGTGTCTATGTTTTCCCTTTCTTTGACCTTATAATGCTCATAAGTTAGACTATCACTCCACTTAATGTATGTTCATAGGATATAGTTCATCTCATCTAGGATATTGTTATCTCAATTTATCGTCCAATAATATCTACATCTCTCATCATGTCCGATTTCATAAATAATCCTTTCTGCTTCTAGAGTCTGCCAATATCCCTGCATCCACCAGCCATACCCATCCGCCTACCACTGTCACCCATCTCCCTTCCCTCACCATTTTCCGACCACAACCCCATTAGCCACACCACCCGCACCCTCTAACCCCTTACCATCATCTGCCTTCATATCTCTTGATCATTGTACAGGTACAGGGGCTGCAACACCGGTATTGTATGTGTTTGCTTCTCCCTCAATTGTTGTCTCTCCAACACAACCATCCAGCTCTACCTCTCCACTCAGATAGTCTACTTAGTCTGTGAAACCCTAGAAAATTTATAATTTAAATATGCAGATGTATAACCTGCCATGTAAACGTAAGACTGAAAGTGATATATAATGGAGGGGATGACCTTCATAAAACAAATTTTGTTTTAGAATTCATAAAGACAGAAACTGGTAACGTGTTTTGATGGATAAAACAATGAGAGAAATGACAAAATATTTCTAAGAAATAAGTGAGGTAATAAAGAATACATTATAATAAAGGATAATTTAATGAAAATAGCAGGACTGAAGATGAAAGCATCAATTAAAAATTAGTGATGTTACTTTGAAACGATAATAATACCTGATAAATAAATAAAGGTAGAAATTTTAAAATGAATATATTTCAAAATAATAAAATGACCTTAAAGGTTTAGAAGGATAATTGATATTATTTTATGTGAAGATTGAACAAGAAAATTTGGATCGTTGACGAAAATTCATAAACTAACCAATTTTACATTAGAAAGCAAAGCTCTCAATCCAATCATCGGATCGGGATAAAATTTTGAATGAAGTCTATTAATATGTTTTCATACCTTGATGAAAGATCTCATCTCAATGGTAGTTTGGTAAAGACTAGCGATTTAAGCAGAAACAAACTGGGTAGTTTACATGAAAAATAAAATAAAATACATAAATACATAAATACATAAATAAGGGACATAAATGTAATAGGGGAAAATGTACCTTTAAAACAACAAAAGGCTACCAGTTAAAAAAAAAAGAAGGTGAGAGACAATAAAGAATTCGGTTAGAAAGAAATGCAGAATTTGGAAGAACCAATAATGCTCCGGTGGCCATAACTCTGGAATCCCATTTGGCTCATGTTTCTTTTTGGATATATTATTCTTCTCACACTCCTCTACTAACTTACCAGAGGGATTTGAAGGCACATAATCCGTTTGACATAAATCATCATCAGAAGTTTCCTGGAAAACAAAAGGAAATACACCTGTAGGGCAGTTTTGGTCGCTAGCCAATTTCTCTCTCTTGCACCGTTTGGATCATGCCTATTTTTGGATATATGGTGCGCCTAGATGTTTCCTTCATTCTGGACAATGGAGATCATGCCAATTTCTCTCTCTCCGGCAAGGTGTCGTTCATGTTGAACAGTAGCTTGTCCATTTTCAGGTTAGTTTGGTTTTATTCAAATCTATGAAGATCCAATCGTTGGATCATTCTGATTTTAAGATATACTATACACAACTCAATGATCTATATTCTGACTGTTGGGTTCAAGCAAATAATCAGAGGTGGATGACTTATTGCTTTTTGAATCTATTGCTAGTCTTAGTAAAACTTTAGGAAGCTTGATATAATTACATGTTTTGATAAAATTAGAATTGTGTGGGTGTAAGGTTTATGTAAGATGTAATGGTAAAATATGTTCTTGTTATTAGTGTTGTTATAGATTAATTGTGTTGTAAAATGTGTTAGGGAAGTTTTGAAACTTGGATGAAGGGACATTGAGTTTGTTGATTTAATGGATATATGTTTTTAGGCATTAAAAAGGATTGGGTCTAGTGGTAATTGAAAGAAAACTTGAAGAAAATTGTATCCTCCATTTAATGTAAAGATTCAACCTAGACATATAAATTAGATGATGAGCTTAATTGTTTTAATTGCTATGGAATTTAAGTTGAATGAGGTTATGAAATGAATGGGTAAAGGTTTATCTGGAATAATTAAAAAGGGAATCATCCCTCACCATGAATTAAGGCATTCGGCCAAATGAAGAAGAAATAAGTAGATAAGACTTTGATTCATTTTCTATGTAAATTAGGTATGGATGCATTTATGTGTGTAAAGAAAATTAGGTAGAGTGTCAATTGGAAGAATTTTAAAAGGATCCAAATTCTCATCATAATATGGAATTCAACCAAAAATAGAAATCTTGAACTTGAGTTTATTCGACCTAATGTTATGGGGATTTTTATGGGATTGTGGTTTGTTGAATGCCAAATGAATTGTGTTATGTTTGAAATAATAGATTAATGTGAGGAAATTTTCATTTTTGTGGAATTTTAAGGTTGTCCAAAAGGATAATAAAAGGGGAGAAAAAGGTTCAATTAAGGCATGCATGGAATTATGATGAAAAATATGTTGTTAAATTTACTTAAGATGAAGTAAAGTGGACTTATGAAAAAGAATTGAAAAACTCATCATGAAAATAAAAAAAAATAAAAAAATAAGGTCATTCGGCCAATAATTGGTTTGATAAGGAAAATGAATTGGTTTCAATGGTATGAATAAATGTAAGGATGTGAAGTTACTAAGTCTGTACATGATGGGTTGAGTAGATAAAAAAAATAAAAAATAAAAAATAAAATTGTTAGGTCATGTTTAAAGATATTCAGCGTGGAAAGACAAGTCATGAAAGGAAATGAAATAAATGAATAAATATATGAATGCATGTGTCATGCGATTTTAAATTTAAATGAATTTTAGAATGGAATTTCCAATTATGAAGGAGCCACATTTGATATGTATTTTTAATGATACATGAGAGATTGCAAGATCTGTTCAGTAGCATGGGACTTTTATGCAAGTTCAAGCATTAGATAGGTGTCTTACACCTCAAACTTTTGTTTTTACAGTACTTGTTAGAGTTAAATAAATGGTATTTTCTATAAATGTACTTGTGCTTGTGTAATTGTGAATGTTTATGTGGAGAAAAATATAATGGACTAGCTGGCTTGAATAGAGTTAGTGGCGCTACTGTATTGACTGTCGAGTTAGATGTGTAATAACAAAAATAAAGTGTACTGATTTTAGGGTGATAAATTAATGGTATATTATGATTAAATTATTGATGCTCGATTTATATATGTATAATGATGATGTGTATGTGTTTAAATAATTTATGTGAAGGAAGCAGGTGTATCACACCTTATCTTTTTAATTTTTGTAAACTTATTGATAAATTTCAGAATTTATTGTTTTATTGCTTCAATGATATTGAAATGAATAAGAGTACCTTGTGTGCAACGGCATACCTCTATTAGTTAGGATAATGTTTGAACGAATAGGAGTGATCACTTGCGTGCGTTGTTATGTATCGAATTAATTATGTTATTATGGTCGTAGTGTCGATAACTAAGTTTGTGTATGAATGATACTTAGCAACAGTGGTTATAATGTATATGATGTTAAAAAAAAGGAAGAAAGAAGAAGAAAATAAGAAGAAGAAAAAAAATAAAAGGGATCGATACAAATGGAAATTTCAAGTGACATTGATTAGCTATCCAGGTTTGGATAGCTAATGGTATCAATGAGGTTTCATTGGTACCGGCATTTAGGGTGACATTGATTAGCTATCCGGATTTGGATAGCTAATGGTATCAATGAGGTTTCATTGGTGCCGACATTTCTTAAATTGATTAGTCGATCCCGAGAAATTGGGTGACTAATGATGTTAGTAAAGATTACTAACATCAGCATGGTTACTCCTAGTTCAGTGAAAAAGATAAGTTGATTGACTATTCTGGGTCGAGAATAGTTAATGATATCAATGGGTCATATTGGTATCGACAACCATTTCTGGTGTGATTGGCTACTCCAGGGAAGGAGGCTAATGATGTCAATGGTTCTTGACATCGGTAACTTTGATGGTAAACTAGATATGAATAACATTTGATACTTCAAATAAGAATAATTAATGATACTAATCGGTTGTGTTAATATCGGTACGTGAATGTAATTGATTAGTCTAGCCCAATATTAGAAGACTAGTGATACTAATGAAATTTATTAGTGTCAGCAATTATCTTCCAGGAAATAAAAGGGAAAATATTGATTAGTTATTCCAAAAGAATGAGATAAGCTAATGATACCAAGAGAGGAATGTCTTGGTATAAAGTGAGAATTGATTTATAAAGAGATGATGTTCGAAAATTGTTGAGTTGTGTTGAGATTTCCAAGATGAAATTATTCTCAACAAATGGGATAAGATATTAGATGGATATTGGTAATAGATTGAAAATGCATGTTATAAAAGAGGTTTATACCTAATTTTATATCTCAAAAGAAATTCTTTGGAGATTGTTACCTATCATTGTTATTGTTTGTTATTACCTTTTTATATTTATGTGTACACGTTAATTTCTATTTTCAGGTCCATTAGGGTCGTGTACGGAATGATATTGGTTTAGTTACCTTTTGCTTTTGACTATGTAATTATTTGTAAATTAAGAGTATTATCTCCTAAAACTTGAAATGTAATATTAATCTGTAAATTTAAAGGTATGACTTTAATCTAATGTTTGTAACTTTAAATACCTATTTAACCATGCATGTTTAGAGTTGAAATTGAATCTTTCACTTGAATTACATTATATGACGTTATTGAATAACATGTGTTGTGTTGATGATGATGAGTTGGGTTGAGATCCAGGATGATTGGATCAGAATGTGAATTAAAACTGGAAGTGTAATATGATTTTGTCGATAACTTAGGACCTCCTAGTATAGAGCAGACTCTGCAGAAATTTTGGTAGAAATTTGGTGGAACCGGTATATCAAAAAAAAATTACCTGAAAATTTCCAATGTATTGCGAATAAGGATGTTGGAAATCGGGGTTATTATAGTTGGTATCAGAGAGCGGTTGTGATTCAGTAGACTTTATAAGCATAGAAAGTATAATGAATCGCATATCTTGAGATAGAATGAACTATACACACACACACACACACACACACACACACACACACACACACACACACACCACAAGTGTGGTAATTAAAGAAGAGATACTAAGTTGTCAAGAAGTCGGTAACTAAGGAAATGAGCTATTACCTCGTGATTGTGGGAATATCGATAGCAAATAATAAATATGGAACCATTGTTTGATAATACGTTAAATGATTGTAAAGGATTCATGACAAAATAAATTTGAAATATTAATAAAATGATAATGAGACTCTTCCGAAATTTTGGTAGAAATTTGGTGGAACCGATATATAAAAAAAATTACCTGGAAATTTCCAATGTATCGCAAAAAAAGATGTTGGAAATCAAGGTTGTTACACAGTCTCCACCAGGTATGGAACTCTATGTTCTTTCCAGGTACTCTCTTCCACGGCATACATCCCCTGTTAGGTCCCTTGCTTCTCCAGCACCACATGGTACTGTGTCCTAGATAGGACAGTCAACACCACTAGTCTCTGCTTCCTCATCACAGCCTTCAGTCCCACGGATAATGTCTCTTCCCACTCTCGAGCCTCTTAATTTTAAGGAGGCTAATCGTTTTATGTGTTGGCATATTGCCATAAAGTCTGAAATTGTAGCTTTACATGCCAATGGTACTTGGTCCTTGGTATCATTTGATCCCTCAATGAATGTGATTGGTTGCCGATGGGCATACAAAATTAAACGCCAAGCTGATGGTGCTATTAACTGCTACAAAGCTCGCTTAGTTGCGAAAGGGTTCACTCATGATGGCATTGATTACTCATAAATCTTCAGTCCTATGGTTAAACCAACTACTGTTCGATTAATTCTCACTATTGTCGTCTCTAAAGGATGACAGGTTCAGTAACTTGATGTCCATAATGCCTTCCTAAATGGCTCATGTAGAGAGGTTGTTTACATGGCACAATCCACAAGTTTTGTAGACTCTGCTCTACCGCATAATGTCTGTCGTCTTCACAAGTCTTTGTATGATCTAAAACAAGCTCTGCAGGCTTAGTACACACACCTGAGTGACTTTCTTCTTCACAAGTCTCTATTTTTTCTGACAATGAATCATGATATTTGCTATCTACTTGTCTATGTTGATGACATCTTACTTACTGGTAACAACTCTGCATTGATTCAACGTCTGATTACCTTACTGAGTTCAGAATTTAAACTTCGTGATTTGGGTAATGCTATTATTTTTTCGGGGTTGAGGTCACTACTACTAGTATGGGACTCATGCTGAGTCAGCACAAGTATGTTCTTGATATTCTCTGTCGTGCTGGTATGTCATCCTGTAAACCTGTTAATACATCAACCTTTGTCTCTAAGGTTGCCTTGCAGTCTAGTGTGTTTTTTTCAAATCCCACTCGCTTTCGACAAATTGTTGATGCTCTTCAGTATCTCATGTTTACTAGACCAAAGATCTGTTATGCTGTAAACAAGGTTTGTTAGTTTATGCATGCTCCTACTAAGACCTTTTAGGCTGCTGTTAAACGTATCTTGCATTACTTGAAAAGTACGTCTTCTTTTGGCCTCCACCTTACTTGTAGCTCTTCTTTCTCACTTCATGGCTTTACTGATGCTGGCAGGGAGTATTAATGATTGAAAATCTATTGGTGGATATATTGTCTTTCTTGGTACGACCCCTATTTCATGGAAATCTAGGAAGCAACGCACTGTTGCTCGTTCATCCACTAAAGCAGAGTATAAGGCTTTGGTTGATGATACTACTGAGGTTCTTTGGCTCCACTATCTTCTATCAGTTTTTTGCTTTTCTCCTAGTTCTATTACTATTATTTGGTGTGATGATTTGGGTGCTATTTATCTGTCTGCTAACCTAATTTTTCATGCTCGAACAAAACATGTTGAAGTTGATTATCACTTTGTTCGTGCTCGAGTGGCTAAAAGGGAGATTCAAATTCGTTTTATCTCCTCTAAAGATCAATTAGCAGATGTCTTTACAAAGCCACTCTCTCACTCTATTTTTTCTCTTCTACGTTCCAAGCTTCATGTGGACCACCAACCTTCAACTTGATTGGATGTATTATGGAATGTGTTATAGAATAAAAAATATTGTATTATTGATGTATTGACTTGTCATGTGTAGTATGTTATACTATAACACATGTACTGCTCTATTGATATAAATAACAGAGGCGGCTACTTGATTTTGTAAGCCACTTAATTATCAGAAACCTTATTTCAACTATATGTATCATACAGAACTATTCGATGCACTCGTAAAAATTTAGGGAACAAACATGTAAAAGTAAATAAATGCAGTGAGGCATTGACTAGTAGCTTAAGAAGACGATTAATTAGCAGGAGGGGAGATCTTGAGGGGGGGGAAGCAAGCTTTGAGATGGTCCCTGACCATTGTGGACAATAAAGCCAGTTGCTAGACCCCATGAAGTATGTTGCTCAAGGTGACAATGTATGAACCAAACTCCTGGATTATCTGCCTTGATCCTAATAGCAGCCCATCCCCCACTTGGAACTGCCACTGTATTCCTTTCTGGAGGATCGACAAGATTGTATCTTTTCGGATCCCTGGCTTCGTTGAAGTTTCCAAGTCCTCTCCCAACAATGAAGAAGTTGTGACCATGGACATGAATTGGATGGTTCTCCAAATTAAGAAAACTTGTGTCTTGCAACACAATTTCTAGGTTTGTGCCATAAGGCAGTACTATAAGTTTCGTGCCGAATTTCGTGTTCATGTTTTGAGTCAATGGATCCCCACCAGTATAATCAAAATTATTTGGTGGTTTTTCTGGGAAACCAGAGGAGAAACTACCTTTGGTGAGGTTCTTGTAATAGCTTTCCAATATTGAGATGGAAGGGCGAACGAATGATTGGTTGTTCATTGAAGCATAGAAACTCTTGCCCTTCAAGCCCGAGCAGTTTTTGTTTTCTGGACAGTCTTGAAGGTTAAGACTTATAGTTGTTATCACTCGTTTGTCAATTGTTTTAGGCACTTTACAAGGGTACTGAGAAGATGCAAGACTTCTAATCTTGTCCGAAAATTTTGTGGCAAATGCAGTGTCTTCCATTGCTGGAAGGTTGTGAAGTTTAAGGCTGCTCGGATCAACTGGGGATTTTCCTTCCCAGGTCCTTGCATTTTTGTACCTCAAGAAGCCGATTGTGGTGGAGTTGTTGGTGGGGAACACAGAGGTAAGATAAGGCCTTGCTGCCATGACAAACATGCCTGTGAAGTCTGGAACTTTGTTTGCAGTCATTAAAACAGTAGTGGTTTGTCCAGGAGTAATCATAATGGAAGTGGTTGCGAAGGGTTTAGTGTAGACTGCATCAACCTCCACCACTGTCAACTTATGTTTCGCTATCGCAAAGAAGAGCTCATTTGTTAGAGCTGCATTGATGATCCTAAGCAAATAGGTCTTGCCATATTCCACCGTCTGAATAAAAGTATCTGCAAAATAAAATTAGCAAATTAACCATTTCAGGTCATCTTCATTTTTTGTAGTGCTAAGAAATGTAAAGAGAGACAGTGGTCTTACAATTACCTTGATTAGAGCAACGATAGAGAGGTCCTGGTAATCCATTTATGGTGTAGGCATTGGAACGGTCTGGCCCTCCTCCTGTTAACAGCATTGTTTTTTCAATTTCGTCTGGATCCCCATTCCACCATTCTCCTGCATTTTATTACACATAAAACACGTCAAGAATTAACTAACAATATTAGACACTCGTCTGTGTCTCTCTATCTTTTTGAAAAGAGTAAGCATTTAATTATTACCAAAAATGATGGGTATTTCAGCTTGAATTGGGTGTGAGAATGGATATGGGATGCGAGGGTAGATGATGAAAGCACCGTAAACAGATGCTCTTTGCCAAGCATAGTGAGCATGCCATAGTAGTGTCCCTCTTTGGCCAGTAACAGTGAACTTGTAGGTGTAGGAGTGGCCTCCTCTAATGGGGCATTGGGTAACGTAAGCTGGTCCATCAGCCCATCCTGTTCTTAGCTGCCTTACACCATGCCTGTTACGTTCAAATTTCGAACACAAACATGAACTAGTTTGTCAAACGTGTCATATAAACTCCCATACATGTGTTGCTAAAGAAAATGCCGGTTGTCATACCATCATATTAAACCGGACTGGCCTGGCAGGTCGATCTAGGAGCTGGACCAGTCCGAGTTTGTTAAAAGACCGACCAGTGCAACGACCCGACCAAACCCGGTCGACCCAGTGGGTCAACCCGTGACCCGGGCAACCAGGGTGAGATCCAGGCGAGACTCGGTTTTTTTTTTCAAATGTGGGATTTGAAACCCATCAATATATATATACTTTATCTTCCCAAGAAAAAAATTATGTTTTTTTAATGTGAGATAAAAAAATCTTTTGATTTAAATACTTCAACTTAAAATGATAACATAGTATCTTTCTAATGTGGGATTTGAAACCCATTAATATATATACTCTATGTTCACAAGAAAAAAAACTATGTTTTTTCAACGTGGGATTTGAAACCCATTAGTATATATACTCTATGTTCCCAAGAAAAAAGTAATGTTTTTTCAATGTGAGATAAAAAAACTTTTTGGTTTAAATACTTCATCTTAAAAGTTTAACATGATATCTTTTTGATGTGGGATAAAAAAAATTTAAAATATTCTTTTAAACTTCATTATTTACAATATATATAGCCTATATTTACATGGATTTTTTCTTAGTTTTGTCATATAAAATATTAAAACTTTATTTTTTTTTAAATTTTTGTTGGTTGATCCGGGTTGACCCATGAAACCCGGGACCCGGCCCCTTGGCCGGGTCAGGCCCCAGACCGGGTTTAATAACTATGCATACCATATGGATATGCATCTCAGCTTTTTCAGTCATAAGGTTGGTAGTTTTTGTTCTTTGTATTATATAAATTTTATTGAGATTTCATCTAATAACTTAAAGTTCTAGGTTGAATGGATTCTTTAACATAATATCAGAGTTTTGATGATCAAACAATCAAGAGTTCGAATCTTACCTTTCTTATTTATTTGATAAAAATTAAGTATAAAGTGTTATGAATCTGTACAAGTTTTAAATTTAAAGAATTTTCATTTAAAAAAAATGTTAACAATTAATATAAATCATATCTTAATATTTTATATAAGAATTTAAATTTTTTAATTGAATTATTGGATAATAAAAATCAAAGGAGAGGAAGATATGAAGGCCAACAAGATTTCTGAACCAACTAGACGATAGAAAGATTCCTTGCATTAACCCAACTTTCGTTTAGTGATTAGTTTATTCCGCATGTGCACATATAATTTATTACAAGATCTCAACTTCAGTTGGTATTGTTAATCTTAGTTTTACCGTTTAAACATCACAAACTCTTCCTATTTTCTTGTAATAACGACGATGCTGGTGATGATATGTAATAATGAGAATGATTCATTAAGACAGCCACCCAAATCTATCACTTACCCTATAGTTCGGTTCAATAATTTAATCAATCGTTTTAGGGTTTGAACTTGATACCTTTCCCTATGCAACAAAGCTGCAAGGTTCTTTCGGGTTATTACTTTGTGTGAAATTGGTATATATTGTGGTGTATAGTGTATATATTTAATTTGATGAAAATACTTGAAAATAACTTTTGTTTTTCATTTTTTTATGTTAATACATTAGAATAAAATAAAAACATTAAAAAAATTAATTTAATATTTTTTCAAGATATATCTACTTTTACAAAAAAAAAATCCAAAAACAAAAATTACTACGCTTTCAAACACACGTTTGTTTTCAATGAGAGAAACATATGCTGCAGCCAAAATGATGACAACATGACAGCAGACAGTGCCACTCTTAGCATATGGTTAAAAAATAGTTGCATATACGGATATTGGAAAATATGAATTAGACTAGGATGCATCCAAACTCACCAATGAAGGGTAGTATTCTGAGCAATCCGATTTTTGACCTTAATCTCAACGTTATCACCTTCATGAACAGCTATGGTTGGGCCTGGATACTGCCCGTTTACCATTAGAAGCTGCTTCGTTGTGCACAAACGTGTCACCTTCTTCCTCTCAACCTGAAAAGTACACAAATTTGTATTAAATTTGCGTGTTTATATATATATATATATATATATATATATATATATATCATTCCTAGAAGTCTATATATTGGTTGAAAAGGCTCCTAAGAGAGGTTTCATATCTCTAAGACATGTGTATGGCTTACATTAAATTGAAACCTTCTAGTTGTTTCTGAAGAACAACACTGTAACGCCGCGGCGATTATAGCTAGTGATGCTAGCAAAATACCATAATGGTTGCGCACAGCCTCCATTGCTGCCGCTCCTAGATTGTCTATATATGAACTAGAGCACAATAGCCAGCACAAGTTACAAAAAACATTCACGCACCCAGGAGATATATATACAGGTAGAAAGTCTGCGATTCTCTAATATTTTAAAACTTAGTTATATCAATTCGATACAAGGACAGGATTTTCTGATGCTGCGGTAGGTGAATAGTGGCCATCGCCCAACGACATTTCTTACAAGATAATTTTAATGGCAAATAAAGGTAATGAATACGATCCCTTTCCTGGTTTTTTTTTTTATTATTTTAACATAGACGTGTGTGATCACCATTAAGTACCGGTCACTGTGAGTTATAGAACCATTGAATTGTTCAATTTTTAGACATTGAAAATTCTTTGGTGTTATATATATATATAGTGTGTATTGTGTTTGGAATTGTGATAGTAATTATGATTTAAAATATTTTTTTATTTAAAAATATATTAAAATAATATTTTATTTTATTTCATAAAAAAATCTTTTTAAAATTAATACATCAATTATAAAAACATATAAAAAAATTTAATTTTAAATAAAAAAAAATCAACTTCTTTGAAAAACACGACTGCACACCATCGGATAGTGCCATAACCATTAAGCCTTAATTAATTGCTCCATTGACACAGGATAATAATGATAAGAAGTGCTTCGGAGTTCCAAGTTCAGACAAATTGTGCAAGTCCAGCCAACCGTGCTTGCTTACTAATGTATAATTATGAAACAATAATTTCATCAAAAAAAAATGTTCCATAAAATTATTCTTTCTATGGCAACGAAGATCACCACCAGCACCAAACCCATCATCTTGTCCCTTAGCACACCAATTGGATTCTTAATAAAGACCTGAAGTTAGGGTGGGTTGATGTGAGTTCGAATCAAGCCAGGAGTGGACTAGTCCAGTATTCTTGGTTTGTCTAGCTAGGCGGCACAAATTCG
>Ga0325405_1001138_pt1 | contig 26757 bp, 20 predicted proteins | sample PopdelMetagenome_21_FD_205663 | JGI IMG/M metagenome (GOLD analysis project Ga0325405, IMG submission 205663) | Populus deltoides microbial communities from Bellville, Georgia, United States - Xylem-Control-R2 | ecosystem: Host-associated > Plants > Phyllosphere > Stem > Wood/Secondary xylem...
AAAAAAAATTATTTTATAAAAAAACAAAAATATTCTTGTATGGAAATTATTGGATTATTTTCTTCAAAGCTTGTATTAGTAAATTTATTATGCATTTAAAAGATATAATTACTAAAATAATTTTATACAATCCTTAAAAGATATTTATATCGTAATAAAAAAAAATATTTTACTCCTCAAAATAAAAGCAAAAGATAAAAAAATGAAGAAATAATAAAGTCATGAATAGTATCACGTGTTAAATTCTGGCAGATAGTATCCGTCGAGTTTAATGATCACTGTTCCAAGAAACATCCACGGACCATGGCTCCCATTTACAGCACAGAACACAAAAAATAAAAGGACAGTCCTTGTCTTATTAAGATGGCATGTAAAGTAAATAAATAAAATAAATATGATACTGTTTGTTCTTAATATATTTTTTACTTTTGAGATATTATTTTTTTATTTTGTAAAATCTACTTTTGATATTAACATATTAAAATAATTGAATAACATTAAAAAAAATAATTTTAAAAATATATTTTCAGAACACTAAAATAAACTAACTCTAGATAAAGATAATTTCTAAAAAAAAAAAACTAATGGTTGTGAAATTGTAAGCCTGAAAAACGTGAACCTCGTAACTACTAGTGGGTCAGCCAATCCGTCAACACATGAATGGCTAATAATTAACATGACCCCATCAAACAAAAACAGTGCAGGACAAAACTACGTAAAAATATAAAAAAAAAATAATTTTTCAAATGGTTTTTTTTAAAAAAACTAAACAAACACGTACACTTGCTTCTGTTCGATAAAGAAGTTTGGGTCCTGGACCTCTTACTTTTGTCTTTACTCTTGGACCCTTATGGCCATGTTAGACCCACACATGCCACATTTATCGTGATTCGTGAGTGTCAGTGACTTAAATTGAACAGTTATATGGCAGGCCATCTATCACACTCAGGGCTGACAGGGAAAAAGAAAAAGAAAGTGCTGTTGGCCACCTGCTACTTTCTACCCGCTAACCATATTCTCACACTCCAAAAAGGAGAGAGATCAACCAGAGTCTGAAAAGGCTAGCGGCTAGCCCAATAGCCAATGATTGTCCTCTTTCCTTTCCTCATCATTTAATTTGTTGTTTAGCTAAAATGATAGAAGGCGTGGCCTTTCCTCAACCAAGGCGTGTTTAGCTGGGCATTCCTCCATCTTCATAGACCTGCTCCAACAACCTAATCAAATAATACACCTACATGGCTATATATGCTGGCAAGATCTTGACCTCGCATCACAATTTTGGAAGCGTAGATTACCAAGTCCTGTATAGCTAGGATGTTATAATTAGTATTAGAACAATAGACTAAAGGAGCAAGGATGAGCAAATTACATACATGAAAGAAGAAGTATCAATTACACCAACAAACTGAACAATAAATTTTGAAAAAACCCAATGCAATTTCTTCAAAACATGTCAGCTAAAAAAACCCTACCCTAACCTGGAGAGCTAGATTTTTTTTTTAATGGGATGGAATTGTAACCTGACATTGATTTACTCTTATGAGAGAATTAAACAGCCTCAAAAATGCTAAGAAACTACTTTTTCTCAACTAGATGTTTGTAGTTAATTTCTTTTAATTCAATAAAATTACTGAATTATCAAGTTTCTTACAAAGTTCCGAACAGTTTCACTTATTACCAAGCACCAAACATTTTCATCATCGATTGCAAATATAAGCACCCTGTTCTTTCTTCAAAACCTACTTCAAGTAACCAAGAGCACCACGCTATTGAATGGTAGCCAAGCATTGTTTGATAGGGAATCTAGCGCTCATTACCAGACAAGATTTTTCGTGGAGATCACCCGGCAAGCGAAAATGATAGTATCTGGATCCTAAGAGTAGGGCTCTACTAGCCAGTACTTACTATTGGCCGCCAATAATTCCTCTAGCACAATCCCTTTCCAAAGGTAGACAAGCTATTTTAACAAACCAAACACCAATTCATATAACTAGGATGGTTTCATTTTCATTCATTTATGATCAGGTAGCTAACCAACCAAACATCCTATAAAATGACAACACATCAGCCCCCCAATCTGCTCTAATTATCCCATAAAACGTTAGCAGCCAAAAATAGCCAAGAGATGATAAAGCAGTGTTCTCAGACCAATATTGTTCCACGTCAAGCATTCGTGATCATCATTGCCATGACTCAGGCTGCCTTGGCACTTTTTGATGCGAGATCCTTCCGAAGCCAGAAATTAACAAGAAAAGAGTCCATGATGATCTACATAAAATTTCGTGTGTTAGGATATCAAGGGGTATAGAAGGCAAGAGAAATTAGGCTCGAACAAGAAAAACCTGATTTAAATGTGCAGCAACACAAGGAAGAACCAGCAAACCAGATTCACCAAATGCACCGCCCAGCTGTTCCACCACTGCTACCATAACAGGAAGAGTTTTCTAGACAAGCATCAAAACATACCAAGCCTCAGTGTTCAGTAGTGTAACAGATTACAATGGCAGTCAAAAATGATTTCTACAAGAGACGCACACCCACCCACCTCATAGGCATCATGTTAATGCAAAATAAACTGCTTAAAGAACAAAATCCATGAATATTTGGAGAGTAAAGAAAAAAGTTCAAAATATTTTTAAAAGAGAGTATATTCTCAGTGAAAATCCAACTGAAAATGCTGAAAAGCATAATAATGTCACCTGGCTTGCAACAAGCACGTAAGCAGTTGCATTTTTTTTCTTGGCAGAGGCTGACTGGTTGGTACCAGAGACTGTTGAGAAGCCTTGTATCGCGAGAATATTAAAAGATAAGAGGATGAGATGCAAAAGTCTGCAAAACAAGGAAATGGTCTTTTTTTTCAGATGATGTTCTACATTGAAGCCCTAAAATTATCGACAACTACAAATTGTGAATGGAAGGTGCACATCCCATGCACTAGTCCTTCAGCCTACACTGTAGAAATGGTCACATTTACAGTTGAAAAATGGCACTTATAAATTTGTATTCTGATGTTCAGGTAATTAAAACCTAAACAACATTAGGGAGATTCAAAAGACTCGGGGGGTCCCTTGCTCTTCTCAAGAGTGCAACTACAGAAAATAATAAAGAGGTCGCTGCCCAAAGTCCGTGTAAAGTGGCCCTAAAGACAAGTATGAGAGTTGGCTCAACTTGCAAAGTAAACTTATCATTCAGTATTAATAAGAGTGGCGTGACAACTAAACATTGCACAAAAGGAAAAGAAAAGTGAGGCTGAAAACGTACACTCCCATCCCAACAGCAACAAGAAAAACAGAAGGCTTGACCATTAGCAGCATAGACCTTGACCTGCTCACTTGTATAAATGGAGCCTGAATAAACAAAATAGTTTTAACATCCAATAGGACCGGTGCAACTTCTTAAGGAAATCTGCAAAGAGTGTCACAATCTGCTTCAATAAGAAGCTTCATGAAGACTGATTTACATTTGTGTAACATTGAAGCTTGAGATTTGCATTTCACATGTAACAAATTTCACAGAGAAACCTTGGGAATAGATGCTGAATTTTTTTCTCTAAAAGAAAAGAAACAAAGAGAACTATCTCCACTACTTTTTCCGAAAACTAATGCATTACATTCCATTAAGAATTTGAATAGCATAAATAGACATTGGGAAAAATAATGTGAATTCTCCTAAATTCCAACATGCAGACCAATATTCCAACTTGGAAACTGCTAGCTTTTTACCACTGCAAAAACTTAAACAAAGTTCTACATAGAGTTCTCCTCTTTCAATTGAGATCACAATTTCCCCACATTTTCCACCCAATTCAAGCATCGAAGTTACACACCTCATGAATTCCCAGACCCCACTAGGAAGGATGCCCAGTTACCTTTATCTTTGATCAAAAAGATCTGTAGCAAATGGATCGGTACGTTTTGGTGGATGTTTGATCTCCTACTTAGACATGCTATTCACAGGTTTTAAGTGCTAATATTAGTCATGGTACAAGAAAATTCCAGAAACAAATAGGTGTGATGGAGCCATCAGAAATCTGTCTGGACATCCCTACTCCAAAATGTTGTAGAAAAATCAATCAATTGACAAGACATTTGCTCAAAAGGAACAAGGGATCTACATGCTGCATTGGTAAGTGGTCATCGCCAATAATAACGTACCATGTAGAACCTATCTATGGAAAAGTCACAACTCTGAAACAGAGTCCAGGATGAGGCCAACAGTCCTGCATCTCTTCTCTTCAACGACTCTGAATTTTTAAATCTTCAGCTTAACAGTCATTCAGCTCAGTTTAGTTTAGTCCTATGCTATCCAGTAAACTTGGCAGCCTTTTTTGTATACATGAAAAATATACTCCCAAAATTTTACCCAGGAAATATCTACACAGATGAAATAGAAGAACTTACTAAACTAAGGAAAATTGCATTCATCTTCGAGAAGAGCTTACGATTTCGATCAACATAGTCTGCCAAACCTGAAATGCACATTTAATCAGAGATTAAATTATGTAGTCTCCAAAGGAACTACAAAGTTACTTTAAAAGTCACCAGCTCCAAATAGATGATGCAAACATAGATTCTTATCAATTGCATTTTCAACGCCAGGCCAAAAACATGCCAGCAAACTTCTAAAAAGAATTCTAGACTGTGAGACACTCACCTTTGAAGGATTCTCGAAAAATCTGTAGAATGAACAGCACAGGATTCACATTTCACTTTCGCACATTTCACTAAATCTTAAATGTCACATAAGTTATAGTTTGAGGGATCCACAAACACAATCAAGAAATTTACCTTCCCCAAAATAAGAGGGATTAAAAGTGTGACAACCAGACTTCTAAACAATTCCTTGGTTGGCACAGATACACCAATTCCAGCAGCAATGAATCTGGAGATAGAAAATGGAACCTGAGAAGTAGTAAAAATCATTTTCAGTGCTGGCTAGAAAAACTGAGTGAAAAGCATCTGATATGACAGGTTCACTGAAGAGAAAAGGACACAACTGTTAGTGTGGTCTCTCATTATGTCTTTTTTTTTTTTTTTTGGGAGGGGGGGTTGGGAGTTTGCATATCTAGCAAAATTAAAATTACATCTTGAACAGTTCGAATTGATATCTAGTTGCCAAGCTAAATTCGCATTAGAATACCAACAAGTGTGGATCTTCTTCGTGGGAACTTACAATCAAAATTCCTAGCAGATTCGACACCACTGTCATCGCAAGAGCAAGTGCAGAATTCCCCCCAGCAAGCTGCATATCAAAGACTGCTATACATCATAAAAACTCCATTTATAAGCAGAAGATTGTGGAGAAAAAAAAAAGCAATCAATGTACCTGGGTTAGAGCCACCCCACTTGATAATGTAGTTGGCATACAGCAAAATATAGCCAAACCTGTACGAAACAATTATCAATATTCAACAATCAATAACTAACCTAAAAATAGCAAAAAAAAAATAAAAATCCATACATTAAAGATCCACAACGAGAAAAAAACCACACACATACCTGTTACAAACTCCTGAGGTTGGAGTTGAATTTGCAAAATTATCTTCGACAAGAACGGTGTAAATAACAAAATGGAGAACTGCATTCAAAGATTATCCGGTGATTAGAGTGTGCTAGCAAGGATCGATGTAACACAAATGAAGGTAACAGTCACAGTTTGTGATGTCGCACAAACCATACTAATAAAGAAAACAAATTACTGTATACTGGACCTACAAAATGCATAATGGCACAAATAAATTCAAGGTCATACAATCCCAAGAACTCCAACAGGCCACGCTTCTATAGCATCACCGATCTCCCCATTTCTCAACGTCAAACCTGTATTGTCACCCAATGCATAAATAAACCTATATTGGCACAACAGTATATAACAAACGAAGCACAAGCAGAACATTTTGATTTAATTACCAGATGTTATAAATATCGCAAACGTGCTGAATTTCGACAGATAATATTTATCAGCTAAGCAACCAAGAGTAGGATTTGCAAGCCCTGACACTACTCCACCAATAAGTGCTGCAAAAATAAAACCGTACAAAATAAATTGAATTATATAAATATATAAATCATAAAAAAGATAAAAGGAAATAGCAAATTAAACATATAATTACCTAGTGGAAGAAAATTATTATCTGCAAAATTCAGTAGTGATTTTCCTAGAGTTTTTGCACCTCCACTCCCATTGTCATCTATCTAAAATAAAATAATTCATTCATTTTTAAAAAATAATATATGAGAATTCAAAATTTCTTCAATTAGGTTAGGAGAGTGGAATGAAGAAAGCAAAACCTGATCGGGCCGTTGATTAGCTCTGATTCTGAGTGGAGATGAGATCGAGCGGCTACGATTGAATAAAAAGGAGCGAGTAGAGTACGCGGTGGTGCGAGTTGCCGGGAAATTTAGCTGCCGGTGGCGGAACGACGGTGTTTGGGTGGGTCGAGGAGTGAGAATCATGGTTTGGATCCTTCCCGCCATCGACAGCGAACTGGAACGGTAACTCTCTTCTCTCTAGACAAGCAAAAAGAGAGTGAGGAAATGCGTGTGGAGATGAAGTGGGCGAGTTTTGGAATAGCATTATTTATATGGCATGTTTATTGCGAGGATTTTACAAGTTGTCAACTCTTGATTGAATTTATTTATAGTATTTAATTTAAATTTAATTATAAATAAATTGATTTCAATAAAATTTAATTTATTTTTTTTATATATTATTTTTATTTTATTTATTTAAAGGTTTGTAAAAAAAGACTAAACTGGTATTTTTAAAAATTAATTTTAATCTTTTTAAAATTATAAATTAGAGGGCCTGATATCTAATTTATTTTTGTAATATTTTTACATATTAAATTCTATTTAAAATTTAATTATCAACATTCAAGATAATTTAAAACATGAAATTTTATTAAAACTTTTTAATTCAATTCAAACATGTTATTAAGGATACTCTTCATCTTGTAAATAATAGTAAGATCTTTAATTAAGAGCCAATAATATATATATATATATATATATATATATATGAAAGAAAAAACATTGTGCTACTATTAGCTACAATAATAAAATGATGGTTTTTCCTTTCAAAAAAAAAAAAATCGCTCGATTTTGTTATGGAGGTATTTTTATCTCTTCACTTGACTTGACGTATTAATCATTTAAGAATTGCTCAGCAGTATAATTATACCTTTTATTTTGTTAGACAAAACAAGATAACCTAATTACCCAGAAAATAAAGATTTTATAAAACTAACAAAGAGGAGCATAACTGTCTTTTCATTCATTAATGCACAGAAAATTGGCAAATATATCATAGGGTTCAAAAATTGAAATTGCAGCTGCATGTGCTTTTTTGTCCTTTTCTTCAGTTTTTTTCTTTAATTACAAAGGTAATCAAGGTTTTTTTTTTTAACCTTTTAAGATTGATTAAATATTATTTAATTTTAAAATATTCTTGGCATGTGTAGCTCACATGCTAACATAGAAGACACTTGTGTCATTTGAACAACATTTATAGCTTCTCTCAGTGGCATAAAATGTTTTTTTTACCATATCATTGAATGCACTATCATATCCTTTTTATTTTTGTGTAACACATATTAATAAAGGTGTAGTTGTTTATTGTTACGTCAACTCTTATTTTTTAACTTTTCATCCTAAAAAATTACAGGTTGGTTATTTTTATTGTTGATATTTTAATTTTAGTTTTTATTTCTTTTTGTTTATAATTATTGTTCTTGCCTTTTGTTTTAAGTTTTATTTATTTTAAATTTAATATTTTAACTCTAATTTATAATGTGTAAGTTTTTCTAATTTGGTATTTCTTCTCTTTGTTTTTTTTCCCTTGGGCTTCAAGCAATAGGTTTGAAGTTTTCATTTTCATTTTGAATTAAAGTTCATGGTGTGTTTTTTTTTTATTTTAATCTTTGTTCATTTGATTTTTCTCTTGTCATTTTGTTTAATGTTTTCCCTTTTAAATTTAACTCTCCAGTAAAAAAAATAAAAAATTACCCTCCAATTTATTTTTTATTTTTATTTTCATCCCATTTTTTTAATCATTATTTTTTTATTTCAGATCTTTTTATCCTTAGGATCCCATGGCATCTAGTTATTTTGGTGGCACAATTCATAACCTTCTCTGATAACACGATCACTTGCTTCTGTATCAAGGTGTTCAATGTCTTTGTAAGCTTGATGAACAGAGGGAAGGGCTAGATTAATTGTGTGTTTATCAAGGCTATGGAGATCTTTTTTGGCTCCGGGTTCCAGAGCTTTCCAGCAAGATGAAGGATTTTGGCACTTGGAGCATATCGTATTGAGATCCTGATACGATTTTTGTGGTCTCATAAGCGTTATATACTGTGCTGATAGGAGCAAAACGTATGTTTTATTATTTTTTAATACAGGTCATTTTATATTTTGATTTAATATGAGAACATTGAAACTAAAGGGACCTAAATGTTACATTTTTACATTTATAAGGTCTAGAATATACCTAATCCTTCAAAGTTCAAACCCTGTAATTGCAAGCATCAGATAAAAAAAACCCGACACGCGCTCTCACTCACACACTAATAGCTTGCTGGTATCTTCAATCAATCAGAAAAGAATGGCAGCTGCGTCGATAACTCGCTTGCAAATTCTATCATCATCACCATCACCGATAAAAATAATCAAACGGTCCTCCGCATTTCTCTCAAAAATTCCGCCAATTCATAACCACTACCACCATCGCTCTCGCAAATTCCACACCACTCTCTGCTGCTCCACTTCCAATCCAAGTCGAACACTAGAGGTATAGTATACGTACACGTCACCTTATTTATATGTATTTATACTTCTTGGTGCATTTGTAGTGTGTTTTTGTGTCATTCATACGCGTGTTGTCCTGTTTGATTAGAATGGATCGATTGTTGGAGATTTACTGGATTATCTCAATGAATCATGGACTCAGTTTCACGCTACAGGTAATTACTGTTTTAATTTGATTAATTAAAGTTAATTTTTTGTAGTTAATTATTATTTTTAATTTATTAATGAGGTTTTGATTGATTTTTTAATGCATTTATATTATTATTCATGGCATGATTTTTTAATTGTTAAATAACTAGGTAAGTATGATATGATTAATTAAATCTAAATTATTTGCTAAATACTTTGTTATTATTAAGTTGGTGAGTTGATAAATGAGCTTTTTGATTGGTGCTTTGATTTTATTTTTATTGTTGTTATTTATTCGGCAGCGGAAGCGAAGAGGCAATTGATTGATGCTGGATTTGACTTGCTAAATGAGAATGAAGAATGGGAATTAAAGCCTGGCGGACGATATTTTTTCACAAGGAACATGTCTTGTTTGGTTGCTTTTGCTATTGGTGAGAAGTGAGTCGAAAAAGATTGCATTGTATTTTGATTATATTAGCAATGTCATTGAAATTGGAATTTGAATTGTTTTGTTTATTGGAATTAGTGATATCAGTTGATATTCTGTGAAAAGGGACGTGATTGATTTGTGTTATTGTGCATGTTGGTTGAATTGTGTGTGGATCACTAGCAGGTGGATGATTAAAAGGTCTTGTTAATTTTGCAGGTATAGTGTTGGAAATGGGTTTCATGTAATAGCTGCACATACAGATAGTCCGTGCTTGAAACTCAAACCGAGATCTGCGTCGTCCAAATCTAGTTATCTAATGCTTAATGTGCAGACTTATGGAGGTGGTTTATGGCATACTTGGTTTGATAGGGATTTGAGTGTTGCAGGAAGGGTCATCGTGAGAGGTAGTGATGGTTCATTTCTGCACAAGCTTGTTAAAATAAAAAGACCTTTGTTAAGAATACCAACACTTGCCATTCATCTTGACCGGTGGGTACCACTTCCTTCTCTCTCTCTCAATTTTATTTCTTGTGTGTTCAAATTTTATCTCTCATGGTAGAAATTTTGTGGAGTTTTTTTGTTCTGAATCCATGTTCTTTCCGTTTTGAATTTAGTGTATAGCTGTAAATCATTCATCTGCTTTCTTTTTTGTCTTGGATTGTCCAGCACAGTAAATAAGGATGGTTTTAAACCAAACTTAGAGACTCACCTTATTCCACTACTTGCAACAAAATCTGAAGAAGGTTCTTCAGAGGCGAAAGAGAAAACTACTGAATCTTCAAAAGCTGTTCATCATCCGCTGCTTATGCAGGTATCTCCCTTTGTTTTGCTAGTCATTTGTTAACAAAACTAATGTATCTCCTAAGTAGATAATGTAGGTGCTCATAAAAAGCATGGCAGTACTTGGAGTGTGGATCAGGGATCTAACATTTCTGTAGATTTTTTTCCATGCAGCCATAACGAGATGAGGCCTTGATAATTAAAAGCAGAATCCACACCATACATGTAATAAGAAAGAAACTTTAGATTCTAGTTAGTGCTGTAATAAATGAAAAATAAAAAATTGCAGCATGGCACTACTATTGTTTTTTTTTTTTTTTTTTTTTTTGGGGGGGGGGGGGGGGGTTTATAACTTTCATGGGTCAGCTAATAAGACTGTCCATCTCCTCTTTTGCAAAATTTCATGTATCAATCTGCCAAATAGCAGGTGTGCTGGTTTTTTATCATCTAACTTTAATTCAAGATCATAATGATCACCAGTTGAATGAGAGCTGATTCTGTATAATGATGAACCAATCAAATGAGCTGGTGCTGTATGATGTTGCATCAACTGCATGAGCTGATTTCAGCACCTTTCATCAAGTTTATCAATTATTTTAATTCAGGTTTTATCAGATGAGCTGAGTTGCAGCATTGACGACATAGTGAGTATAGAGTTGAATGTTTGTGATACTCAACCCAGCTGCCTTGGAGGTGGAAACAATGAGTTCATTTTTTCTGGAAGGCTAGACAACCTTGCTTCAAGTTATTGTGCATTAAGAGCTCTTATTGATTCATGTGAATCATCCAGTGATTTATCAAATGACACTGCAGTTCGGATGATTGCTTTATTTGATAATGAAGAGGTAATTCTTGTCAGACACCCTGTGACACAACACAGAGATTTATTTCTTCCCTGTATGCCTGTGGATTTATAGGAACTGAAATGAGCTGTCATTGGCTAGCTAATGGACTTTTACTTGCTAATTAGAAAATAGTTGCGATGACACAGTTTCTTATGGTGAGGAGCTAAAACTATCTTCCATGAAGTCCATTTCTATTGACACTCGGTGGAAGGCATTTGGATTATTGTTAATAGGCATCAAGAGTCTCTTTATTATTGGTAGAAAGAAAGTAGTGGAGTCCACTGTTTCATGTTCTATGGCAGTTTCCAAGCTCATTCCTTTTACATTCGTGCCGATTCACAAATGTTATTCCTAACTATTGATGTTTAGGTGGGTTCAGGTTCAGTTCAGGGAGCTGGTGCACCGACCATGTTTCAGGCTATGAAACGAATTGCTGGGTGCTTGGCTCGTAATAATGTTAATGAAGGGGCTATTGAGCGTGCTATTCGGCGGTCGTTTCTTGGTACAATTCATTTGGCAGTGTTTGAATTGATTAAATTCTTATCAGTTTCTAGTATTTCTTTTCTGCAATCAGTTATGTTGACAGAAATTTTTAAAATTCTTTTGGAATCTTCTCTCTGTAGTATCTGCTGACATGGCTCATGGAGTACACCCAAATTTTATGGAAAAGCATGAAGAACACCACCGGCCTGAAATGCAAAAGGGACTTGTTATCAAGCACAATGCAAATCAGCGGTATGCTACCAGTGGAGTCACGGCATTTCTTTTTAAAGAAGTTGGCAAAATCCACAACCTTCCATCTCAGGTAATTGCCTATTGAAATGAGGCCATCCAACCCTTTGTCTACTCTATAAAGCAGTTTCATGTTATGGTCAATATATGAGCATGCTGAACACTAGAAAAGTTGATATTTAATTGTCAGCAAGGAGAAGCAATTGTGTCACTTGTACTTTTCGTTAGTACTGCTACGGATTCAATGATTTTTAAATGCTTGAGCACAGGTGAACTGAATTGAATGTCAGGCCGTGGGAAGGCATCAAATTGTCAATTTTGGTTAACACCAAAAGTCATTATTTCAATATTATGAACAGAGATTTCGCTTTCCTTGTTGCTTAAGAAACAAAAATCTTTGTTTCGGGATGGCATAGGGAAGTGTCAGATACCATTTGGTTGGTTGGAAAGAGGTTTATTCTCCTATTTGTGTTGGGGCTTGAAAGAGAGGTTAAGATGTGTTCAATCAGGCTTGACTAGAAATACTGGACCGCTAAAAGGAGAGGAAAGTGATAGAAAGAAAAGAATGCTCAGATTTAATTAACTTTTAACATTGGAACTCAATCCATTGGAATCTAGTTATAAAATCTGAAAACAACTGTCATAAAGGGGGTTTTGTTTGTCACTTCAAATCTGTGGTAAAGCAGGATAGGTCTGGTTTTTTTTTATTTTTCTTTTGAATTGTGAATCTTTGCCCAACCAAGTTACTGGTCCATAGTAAGTGGTAGTCTGCAAGACAACCTTTAGCATAGTAGCCTTGATTAATTGTGCTACTATTCCATGATTTCATATTATGGACTTCTTATTTTCCTTTTGACTTTCTGGACTCTCTGCATGAAGTTGATTTGCCTAACATACTACTGGTAACTTTCTAGCAGGAATTTGTGGTGAGAAATGATATGGGATGTGGATCCACCATTGGTCCTATACTTGCTTCAGGTGCCGGCATCCGCACAGTTGATTGTGGCATTCCTCAACTTTCAATGCATAGGTATCGTACTAATTCTCTAATAACGCATGAAGTTCATTACATTTTATAACCACCTGCATTTCACTGAGCTACTCAACAAGACAACGGTGCTTATGCTGGGTTCTTTTTTACTTGTGGTTTATTCTTGTCTATTCGTCTCTCTTGTTTCTACTGCAGTGTGAGAGAGATATGTGCAAAAGAAGATGTAGACATTGCTTACAAGTATTTCAAAGCATTCTATCAGAACTTTTCAAGCATAGACAAGAAGCTGGAGGTGGATTAAGTTGTTTGCGGGCTTACTGTAGAAGACTAGTTTGGTATAAAAGAGAGAGACCTCATGATTTCATTTATTACTCGTAAAATATTTCTATTCTTCATAAGCACATTTTTACCTCCAAAAATAACGATTTGCAAGAGCTTGGACATGTAACTAGGTATACCCCACACTAAGCACACAGAAAAAAGAGGGGCTGGTTACTAAATTTCAGGCATCAACGAATATTAGGTCATGTTTGATTTGACAGGATTTGTTGTAGAACTGGAGCTTGCGCTGGAAAGTTTCTTCTTCAGCTTGGACAGCAGCGCCTGATTCTCCTGGTTTAGCCGTTGAGCTTTCTTCCTTGGCATCTCATTCTGTTGGATTATATAACAGTTCTGCGTATAGCTGTGAGTTAAGCCTTTCCATCTTGAGCTGTTGGTATTACCCCCTGAAAATATCCCAAACCACGGATTATTAGCAAAGATGGTGGCTAGCTAAATACGAATTGTTAGTAGACAAGGAACTGGGAATTTAATTTATGCATATAGAACTGAGCTGGAAAAACCTAGCTGTGTATGCCTTAATAGGAAAAGAATTACAGATGAAGAGCATGCAAAGAGGTTAGAGGGAGAAGATGGTACGTATAATTCGAGAAGTGTACACACTCACACACACGCCCACATGCCACGGCTTACAAAAGACAAAATAATGGTCTTGAAGGCAACGTGGTTCACCGAAAACAACAGACATCCCATCTGCAAAGCCCTCACGTCTGCCTTTTCCATGTAGAATAACTTGATTGTACGTGTATCTTTAACCGTCTATAATTCATGGGATCTTCACTGGCATATTCAAAAGAAAGAGGGTCTTGTGGATTTTGTTAGGAGCAATGCACGTAAAAAGTACGAGACTAATAAGCATTATGCACGTAAAAGTGACTTTTGTGTACTAGTGGAAGCAACTTTCATGTATATAAGAAAGCTTGGTATGTTTTTGATGAAATTCACTCAAAACCACTAAAAAAAACATTAAACCAATGTGGATAATTTTTGAAATAAAACCCATTCAAAAGATCATTTAAACTGAGGTCTTTTAGTCCAAACAAAAAGGCTTTTTTAAACGTCATTAAAAACAAATGGAAAGTTCTTGAAAGTATGTTTTTTGATATTAAAAAAAAAACTTAATCTTGATACGTGAGAAAATGCAGGGATGATTACGGAAGAGGACGAGAAAAAGGTGATCAATTATGACGTAGTGGGCAACAACGGGGAGACCGGGAGGCACCATAAGGATAAAAGGAAAGGTTTTGATTTTCATGTGACAGCGAGCTGGCAGAATGAAGCCATTATCTGTAGAGTTTCATAAACATCATGTTCTTTTTGGTCCAATCGTTCATACCTTGTGTATCCAAACACACTGACCTTTTTCTCTTTGTTCACAGAAGAAACGAACCAGTGATTCTCTTTCCTGTTTACGTAGTATAAGGCTTAAACGGGAGACTCTCAGGGGACGAGGAGACATATACCAGTTAAGATTGTGGCTGTCCGGCAGTCGTCCCTCCAGCATTTGCAATCCTGACAGTCCACACATTTCAATTATTTTCGAGTATTGATGAATCACTCCCTATTGCCCCCAATCAAAGATAAAGTTCATCATACAATGTTAGACCCCCAACGGGTCCTTCAGATAAAAAAATTCAAGTTGATCTGACCATATTTCATTCAATCATCCAATCGAGTTGCTGATAAGTAAGTGCCCCTAGTTTTACCAGATTAATGCCCAACAAGATTTGAAATGCACCAGGTCACCAATCAACCTACCAAACCAGGTCAATCGCAACTGATGAACAGCTGCCTCAATGGTCGTTCCAGTATCTATCCCATGATCAGTGGGCATAACAAAAATTATTCCAAGAGAAGGGGAGAATAAACCAACAAGCCTGCAATCTCTCAAATTCTGATGCGGTGCATCAGTGTTGCTCCTTGAGGGCCAACCTTGTACAACTGTACAAGCGTAGGCAGCTACTGCACAGAAAATAGAAGGCATCCAGAGAAGTGTAAAATTTTAGTGTAAAGAGCACTGAAAGTGTCTGGAAACAAGAAAAAATTACGGTCAACTTCACTTATCATAGATAACAATGAAAGATGCTATTACAGTTCAAAAATATATGTTCCTACAATACATGACGAATTGCTTCATTTTCCCCGCGGTCAAGTGTCACAGTCAGTTGTAATCAGAGTTGTTTAAAGGGGTAAGCTGCAAAACCAAGCTGCACCGAACCAAAAACAAAATGCCAGCTTTGATAAAAATGTCCTTCAAGCGGATCCCCCTTGGCCCTCACAGTCTGTAAGGATGAGGTGAGCAAATTAATTTATCTAGTAGCAAAAGACGGAGCCAGGCCTGAAAGCAAGAGTTAAATAACAACAGAGCAGAGCGACAAAAGGGATGTACCTTCAATTAGACTGAGCACACACATACCCAACTCCAACGATTCTTTTTCATCATCATCAGTGACAAAACAGAGCTCTTGTACATTCATCTGCCAAGCCCTTGAGCTTCTTCGTCTTTCACCACATGAAGAAGCCTCAAGCAAAACCAAGATTGGTGGAATGGATCAGCGTCTGTTCATGAGAAAAAGTGTCCACTCCAATCCAACTCGGTTCTCTATGCCTGCACTCCTGCCAGTTCGTATATGATTCAGGGTTGAATCAGCTCATCAATATTTCATGCCTAAGTTCCAGCTGGCAGGGTGCAGGCATGGCCCAAGCCCCTCAACGGGGCCGAGCTAAACCAAAACTTGCATCAGGTTGCTGTTGATGAGACTGTACATGCACAGAGATGAAAAAAATTGATACCATAACCAAAATCCAACAATTGTGAACAGAAGCAGTAATAATCACATCGAGTGCAAGTCACTAAACCAAATTTACTAAAGGGAGAAATTTATCATCATCAAACAGCTGGGGTCATTCATGGTGATAATCCAAACTTTCCCCCGTTTCTTTCTTAAGGGAAGGAAGAGATGATATTTCGGACACTGCACAGGATGCGCTAGACACCTTTGGTCAAACAGATATGACAAGAAAGATCACATGTGATTGCTAATATGATTAATGAGTAGAATATTACACGTAGGGTCATCGAACTGCAGAAATATCTCACAAAAACTAGGGAAACTGAAAATATTCATCTTACTATTGTACCAAAAGCCCCCTTTCGTTTCAAAAAGAAGAGATTTTTCAACTAATTCTAGGAAAATAGAGCCATTCTAATTGCCATACCTGTGAAAAAGGCTGAACATGTTCATGAGGATGGATGAAAGGCATTCCTGGGTGTTGACATGGATACTGAGAGGAATGCAGATAAATGGCAGGTGTGGAGCGTGCACCAACATGATTCGGATTAAACAGAGGTATAAGAGTATCAGGATGGCCATACCCAATCCCTGCAGGGGTTGATGGTGCGGCCCAGGGCCCTGGTACATGTTGAGGGAGAGGGTGAGGTTGGTGTTCTGTAGATATCTGAGATATGTGACGGGACCCAAGGTGCGGAAATTCGGTGTTGTAATTTAGAGCAGGAGTGTACATAGGCTGGATAGTGTAAGGTCCTCCCCCATTGAACCCAAAACCAGGGTCAAATCTTTGCATATACCTGGAAGAACATTTCATTGTAAATTTTCTCTATTAAACAAAAATAAATCAAGCTCATTGATGTTGTGAGGTAATTAACATCACAAGCATGAGAAATTAATTTCCAGATCCAGACTAGATGAAGTACTTTGCAATCTTCAACAGGTGGGTACTCAAATTATTGACTTGAAAAATAATCATACTTATCACTATTGGAAGACAATTTTAGTTCCATCAAAAGCTAGTCCTCGTTTTCATTGGCCATGAGCCACTAATTATATCATAGCATTGCAAATCATGAAATTCCCATCAAAAGGACAGACATTGAACATTTTAGCATGGAAAAGGAGAGAATTCAACTTGCCAGAGAAGTTACACAGCCAAAATCAGTGAAGACATGCCATCCTAAAAATTCTTGAGAAGCTAAAATGCAATTGAATCTCAGGAACAATTTACAGCATTGTTTTACTGTAACTCCCTTAAATTTGCTTTTAACTATAATTGATGATTTCCTTAAAATAATGTAAGATTAGAGAAAATTACGGGACAAAAGCCAAAGAACTAAAGAAAAGAAGGGTTAAAATGCAATCACTAATTTAACTAGGTGAAGTAGGATAACTTTTGCATGATTAAGTAGGTGGCGGACAAGTTTTGGCACGTCACGCTTATGAGGGTGTCAAAAGGAAGGTAGAGAGGTGCTTTCTGTCAGAATTTTCAGAATTAACCACATCTTTTTTTTCCCCACTTCTTGAACTTAAGAGAGAGCTAAACACCATCCTACAAACTAACACTACCAAATCATATCTCCCTAGAACAAATTGTGAAGTATTAAGGCTTAAATTCAATAGAGTTGTTAGAAAGACAACCAAGGATAGATTGTGAGATATAAAGGAAAGGAAAGGAAAGTAAGTGAATGAAAAAGTAAGGGAATAAGGGCTAAAGCTTAAGGTGAGCGATTAAATTAAAAAGTATGCATAAATCCTATTGTTTTGGATATTTTTATGTATGGAGAATTTTTTTTTAAATGGTTGCTGAATATATATATGACCTAAGTTTTGAATAGTTGCTAAATAAGAGTATGGTTACGAAAGATTGAAGTATAACGTGTTCTTTTAAAGTAAAAGATATGTTTTAGCCAAAATATTGTGTTGATATAATTGCACATGATATCTGAAAAGAGTAAAGTTTGCTTTACATGAGATTATGGCCGCCTATATGTTACATTTGACACCATTGGGTAGTATATGGATACAAGATATGGACATTCAATTGTCATACATGTTTACTTGTGAAAATATTATGTCAATATAATGTTGGGCATATATGTTGAAAACTTATGAAGTTTCCCATGCTTATTTCTTTAATTATTCACTGGGTTATCTCATTAGTAGTTGACAAATTATTTTCAGCGAATCAAGGTGAGATTGAAAGAGGGCTCGGGTGATAGGTTACCAACAGAATTGTTTTGGAGTCCTAACTTGAAGTTTTGTATCTTTCATAGGTTAGTTTTGAGTATGGGTCATTACAAATGTAAATGCATATGTAAACATATCATGCATGAACTCTTGTAGTGTGTGATTGATCAATAGGACAGCTTTGTACAAAGATGTAAAATATAAGTGAATGATCAAGACAAGACCACAAGATATCATGTAAGTTAGTTTAATGGACAGCAGGGTGTGTGTCCTTGTAAATAAATGTTTGGTTGGTAAATTTAATTGATTTGGTACCAATAAGAAGCAGTTAGGTTGGCTCAATCAAACAAAGTGATAGGATGAGGAAATAGACATTATTCCTCACCAGAAGAAAAGAAAGCCACACTGAGAGGATTAGTATAGGAGTTGACAACCTATCCCTGCCAAATAAAGCACATGCTAAGGGAAAGCAAGAGAAAAGCATGAACAAAATACCTGTCATAGCTTCGATCATAGTCGGGGTCCTTCCGATCAACCTCACGGTCCCGAAATATGGCTACCCTATTGTTTGGTCTATACCTACCAACTGGCTCCTTCTCGATTCTTGTTCTAGCTAATGTTGCTGATCTACTGTTACTTGTGGAAGATTCAATTAAACCCCGTCCAGAACTTAAATCAGGAATACCTGGAGCAGATTTCTCTTCTGACTTTGATATACCAAATGTACCGAGCTGGGAACAATCCTGCGACCTTGGTTCACTGTCCGGTTTCCCAATAGTACCACCAGTGGAACTACTAGAGTTAAATATCCGTTCACGTGCCTTGTTGTACTCCTCTTTTCTTTCCTCCACACTTTTGGAATTATTTGTCTTCAATGAATTTGAATTGTTGGCAGTTTGAGACCCTTTTTGTGGCCTCTGTTTAATTGCAACCTTAACAGTATCACCGTCTTCTGATGGCAAACTCACAGGGATGTCAGCCAGGCGAATCAAGGGAAGCCTGCAGTTGGAAGTCTTGCAGACAATAATTCTGGAGCCAGAGCCATCAGGTAAACTATTGTCTAACAAAACCATTGATTGCAATGAGTAATGCTGTGCTACACGATGTGCTGCCAGCCTTAAATATGAAGTAGGCAACTGTTGAAACTCTAGTTGTTGTTGGTTTGGATCACGGATAAACTTCTCTATGTCTTGTTCCATCCGCAAAACTAAACAACAGAGATTACATGTCTTTACTCGGATGAAGAAAAAAGGATACAAGGGATGCTCAAAACCACTTAAAAAGGACAGAAATGATGTGAATAAAGACAACCAGCAAGTCATCCTTCTGCTCTCATAACACTGACTTTTGCATAAAGAGAAGCAAGGAACTCATAAGATCGTTATAATTATATTACAATCATTAACAACTGCATCTTTAAAAAAAATCCCTTGTCAAGCCTAATTTCACTAAGAAATTGTGACCCCTAAATTATTCAAGAATCTGGGTAGAAACCAGCCTAATATTCTATTCATAACCCTAGCCTATCCCAACCCCTCGCCTCCCCAAAAATAAATCCGACGAAAAGAAAGCACTCTGTAGATCTACCAGAACTCCATCTAGTTAATTATTAAGAAAATCACCCACCTAAGTCTCCCTCTCGTGCAATCAAACAAAAACCACCAGAAAATTTCCTTAAACTCAACACTCCCTAAAAGTTTCTAATAGAACAATTTCCTACTCCTATATTCTCACCATCACCATACATCTAGAATCGTCACTTTCTTCAAAGGTCAATACTCAATTCCCGCACGATAACTGAACCTGACACGCTAAGCACGTTTACAACCCAGTGAAAAACAACACCACACAAAATCTTCAGCAAAATCAACACCATCCCACATATTACGAAAACCTTATTCAGCTAAATTCATGCAAATAAACGAATTAATTAATTAAAAAACTCACTTGAGAGGCGTTCGCGAGTGTTCTGCAAGGCCTCAAGGAGAAACTGGTCGACTTGATTAACAACATCATCCGTTACTTTCTCACCCGGACCCAAAGAACCCGGACCCGAACCCGAGCGAGGGAGCTGATCTTGAGGCTGTTGATGTTTAGTCTCTTTATTCAGAGACAAACGATTCATCGTCTGGTCTAGATCAGCCACCTCCCATGAATCAGGGGCACCGAGATCCTCCTCCGCCACCACAGAGCCCTCCATGACCACAGCAGATAGGCCTGAACAGAGAGGAAACAAGAGAGAAGGAATAACTGTCAGGGCTTGTGCGATTGGATTGTGATAGTCATCAAATCAGGGTTTGTTAAAGGGGGGCGATTGATTTCATGTGGATTTAGGTTAGGGTTTGTGATTTGGTGATTTTGTTTTTCAGAGAAATTTTTATCGAGAAGGAGAGAAGGAGAGACGATAGGGTTTGACGATGGCGGACTGGCGCGTGTTCTTTCAGTGCAAGCGATTTTATATTCTGTGTCACACGTGGCGCTTAAGAGGGTATTAACTGTCGTTTTTTAAAATATATCAAAATTTTATTTTTTATTTTTTATTTTTTTATTACACATTAAAAACAATCTAAAAATATAAAAAATTAATATTTAAAAAACGCAATGTAATTCCAGGCTGCGCCTCAATATCCGTATAGATAATGGGACGTTGCGTGCGCTTACATATTTTCACTTATTTATTTATATTTAATTATTACTTCCCGTTATGCTCAATTTTCTTATTTATTTTATAAGTAAATTCACTTTTTTATTAAATGATTTAAGCATAAACCTTTATTCAAAGATGAGAATAGTTCAAGAATAAAATTAATATAAAAATATTCGGGTATAGAATTAAGACTATGAAAATAACTTAGGAATATGACATAAATCTTTATTCAAAGATTAAAATAATTTAAAAATGAAATTAATATAAAAAATAATCTGAATATAAAATTAAGACCATGACGGTAACTTAGGGATATTTGAGGTTTGCTCAGATATTTGTTTGTTGATCGATGTATGTTGGGCTAGGAAACTTTATAAAAGCTGTTATCCTACTCCATTCTATTTATTTTAACTTTATATCAAGGAAATCCAAAATATATATATATATATATTCAAGTTCCCATTGCATAAAACGATAAACACTTTGCATATTTCATAATGAAAATATCAGACAATCCTTTATTATTTTGTTCAGACACGTGTTTAACGTGATTTTAAAAGGATAGATAAAGTTATCTTTAAAATTATTATCATTTGCTCTTTGTTGCTCTTCATGGTTTAATAACACGGGATAGAATGACAATTTAGCATGATTTGGTGATTAAATATCTGTTTGTTTACTGAAATTTACTTTCTAATTTTTTTTGTATTTGTTTTTTTTATGAAAATTGATTAATGAAAAATATTTTTTAATTAAATAAAAATTTATCTTGATTTTTAGAAAAATATTTTTGTTTTATTTTGTAAAGAATACACTTTTAGAAGTCAAGAAAAAATAAAAAAATATCTTAATATTTATTAATTATATCAAATTTGATCTTTGAATTTGAATTTTTTATTTGAATAATATTTTTATTTTTTTTATTTTTATTCATTGAAATTTTATTTAATTTTTACATAAACTTTGATCTTTGTTTTTTTAGTAGTTATTTATTTTTCTCTTGTTCATTTATCAATTAAAATTTCTTTACATATAAGATTTGTTCTCATTATTTTGATTAGTTTTTATTTTATTTGAAATAATTTATTATTTTTTTTTATTATTATTCAAATTTTTTATTTATAAGATTTAATTTTTATTTTTAAATAAACTTGAAAAAAATAAATTAATAAATTATTTTCAGCTTACTTTTCATAATATAGCCAAATAATAAAAAATATTTTTTAATTTATTTTTTATAAGTATTAAAAAATAATTTATTTTTTAGAATTTCTTTTATATGAAAACAACGTTTAAAAAATAAATTAATTTTCAGCAAACAGGGCCTAAGAAATATTTAGCTGGAATTAGCCTTGGTGCACTAATAGATAGGGACTAAAGATGTAGACTTCACAAAACACAAGCATCAAAGCACACTTCCAAATTTCCAATAATGATCTCTTAAAATCAACGGTCCAAAACCACCCAACTCCCTGCCGCCAAAGCTGCTGATCTGTTGCCCAATTTCAATTTATCTACCCTCATTTATCCTCTTAATTACAATAACACCGCAACCATTAAAAAGCTCGAAGTTTTGCATCTCTCTGCAGCGATTTCCCATTCAAAACTGCACAACAAGAGAAAAACAATGAAGGGTTTTGGCAGGTTAATATCGCGAGCTTTATTAAACCAAAAAAGATTCGAACTTTGCAGAGAAATCAATACTACATGTTTCATCAGCAATGGCACCGTTCTTGCACAGCCGTGGTGGTGCTTTCTCCGATTGCAAGACGTTGAAGTCTTCTTTGCACCCAGAGAAATGGACCCTTTCGACAGGTTGGTCTGTTTTGATTGAAATTATTGTTACTTTTTGTTATTTCTACCTTGCGGTTTGAATTTTTATGTTTTATGTTAGTTGTTGTTTTAAGACGTGTAAAGGGTCTTTTGTTTTAAGATAAGTAAAATGGGATGCTACAGATTTTATCCGAGGGTCATGGGATATGCTGTAAAGTTATGAATTCTAGAGGTTGCAATGCTTTTTTCTGGCCTTGTAATTAAAGACTCAGTGGAGTTAATTAAGCTGAGTTGTGATGGCCGGTGCAGCGCAGAGGAGGACAATGTTTATACAAACCCAGTCCACACCGAATCCATTATCCCTTATGTTTCATCCTGGGAAGCCAATTATGGATGTAGGGAGTGCGGATTTCCCAAATGCTCGTTCAGCTATGAATTCTCCGTTGGCGAAATCTATTTACGAAATTGATGGTAAGATAGAATTTGTTTTGTTCCTAGGCTAACCTTATGCTACAATTGTTTATAATTTTTTAATCTGTATCCTGTATTGTTTTTCCGTAGGTATCACTCGAGTTTTCTTTGGATCTGATTTTGTCACCGTAACAAAGTCAGATGATGCTTCTTGGGAGTTCCTAGAACCTGAGATATTTGCAGCCATCATGGACTTTTATTCTTCTGGAGAACCTTTGTTTCTAGACTCGAAAACTGCTGCAGCGAAGGACACGGCTATTAGCGAGGTATATCTTGAGTGTACTGATTTTCCAGCAGTCCACACAAATGAAGCTTGCTTGTTCGGAGTATGCTTTTTCACATCTTTGTTATTTAAGCTTGCATTTCACTTTGGGTGGTCCTTGTTATGTACTTATGTGGAAAAATCCAAGGTTAGGTTCCTACAGAAAGTTTCCCTTGGGCATGAACTTATAGCAAGGTGTAACTATGTTCTCTTTCTAATTCCCCCCTCTCTCAGTTTCCCTTTTTCACGAGTTTAGCTCAGAGGTGGTGCTGGTTCATAGTTGTGTTGAGAAAATCCAAATGTTTGGAATAAGATATTTAATCAACACGGATGTAGCATGTTATGCAGTTTTTCAGTACCCATATGCCAAATATTAATGTCATGAGCAATTGAATAGTGCTTTCATCCATTTTCTATGTATCTGGTATGAAGTTCAATAGATGTCTGCTGTAGTAGATTTCTGTAAAATAGCCGAATATAGTTTATGTTTTCACTTGAAAGTAGCTGGGATTATGAAGGATTTCATTGTTTATTCTCGAATGATCTTAACTAATTTAAATTGAGCATTAAGCACTCAATATGAAAATATTAATGCTTGCCAATACAGGGCGACTCAGAAACTGTGACAATGATTAAAGAGCTGTTGGAAACTCGTATTCGACCAGCAGTGCAGGATGATGGTGGAGATATTGAGTATCGGGGTTTTGATGAGTATGTTTTTCTTCTCATGGTTAAACATGTTCACAGCGTATTGAGTGAACAATCCATGTTGTTTCTTATAATTAATTGAAATTTGTATTTTTTTCTCTTTAGGGAAACTGGGATAGTCAAATTGACAATGCAAGGAGCATGCAGTGGCTGCCCGAGCTCTTCTGTCACTTTGAAATCTGGAATAGAGAATATGCTGATGCATTATGTACCAGAGGTAACAAGTGAAAATCATGTTTGAGATTTCCAATTGATGTAAAATCACAGTTTTTGTTTGAACTCTTATCGGGCTCTGCAGTAAAGTTCAAAACTTGGTGTGCATTCCTAAGTTGATTTCACTCTTTAAGGGTGGACTGTGTGTTTGTAATTTGCGTGTCTATCAGTTTGCTATTAATTAACTTAAGCATGTATGAACAGAACTAAAGAATGAAACCCGATGAAAACTAATGCCATGACAAGCTGCATATATTCATAAGTTATAGAACTTACCAGGCAAATGCTCATTTGGTGAAAGCATTAAAACCTGATTACAAAGCTTGGGGATAATGGAGATAAACTATGGCATTAATTGATTCGTGGCTAGTTCTTGAAGATACCCAGGGGTGCAGCTTCCTAACTATGTCCCTCCTGTGTTAAGTACACAAATCTAGTTTGTGCTACTGTTTGAATAGATTATTATGTTCTGAAGTGCATTATGACTAGTAATTAACATTTAAAAAAAAAAAGAAACTAGAAAGATGAGAGTGTTAACATGCATTTAGAAAGAAAGAACGATGATGTTTAGAAAGAAATTGTGTTGAAGGGATTAATTGGCCTTAGAAATAATGAGAAAAACTAGACCATCTGCAAAGTGGTTTCTATTGTTTCAGTCCATCTCTCTCTGTATAGGAAAATATGAGTACACAATTGCGCATCTCCTCTTCAATTGTGTGCTTCCAAACTTCTAGTTTCCTTGCTCGATAAGTTCTTGTGTTACCATATATGTCTCACTGCTGCTAGTGCCATTACTTTAATGCTTTACATAGCCCATGTTGGTAAACTTGCGAGTGGGATTCAACTCCTTTTCTTCCCTTTGCATTTCTGTCAATTAAACTCATGAAAATCTTCTGCATTCAGGTGAAAGGTGTGGAACAAGAATTGGATGCTGGAGAAGAGGATGCAGCACTGGCAAGCCAGTTAGAGTAGTCAAAGTCTTTTTTTCCCCTTCTCACATAACATGTCCTGATGTATAGTGGACCCTAAAAGATCAGAACTTCCCTACTTCCAGTATACCTCTCTGTACAGGAGCAAATAAAGTTCATGGGTTCAAATTAACTTGATATCGGTAGAGCATATGTTATATTTTCATGTAAAATAAATATAATTGCAGTGCAAGAGTAAGAATGTAGAGCTGTATGAACATTGTATTACTTGCGGAAAATCAGTTTTTCTGTCATTAATTTTGTTATTTTGGGACATTGTAAAAGAAGTTTCTGTATTTCTACTCTTATTCTCTCAATCTTCCACTACCAATGACGTTAATAAACTTCACTGCATGGATTGGGGTAGCAGTTGATGGATGGTTGAATTGCCTTGCCGTGTTTTTTAGCTGTGGTGGTCATGCTGGCATAGTTAACTGTTTCTTGCTTGTGCTTAAGTCCGGCTTAGGGATGGCAATTGATATTTGTGGTCAGTTTATTTACTATCCATGTACAAACCCAAACCCGTTTTGATATGTAATTTTTATACTGGAACTCGATCCGATCAAGTTTCGAGCACCTAAAAGAATCTATAACTCAAACCCCTGAATTTTATAATTCGCAAGTATTTAATATTTAATTAGTTAGTTATTCATGTAGTTTTTTTTAAAAAAATTATAAGGTTATTTATTATTGATTATGTTTTGGATCAGTTAGACTAGAATGCATATCCAATTCTAAAACCTGATTTTTTGCTTTAAAGTTTTATTTAAACCGATTAAGCCTAAACATTTTCTGACAATTCGGAAAGATAACTACTGGGTTTTACATGGAATTGCTACGAGGGGCCATGAACTCAATTGGTTGAAAAACTCCATTTGTTCCCTGTTCAGTGTTTGATTGCAATAGAGACAGACACGATCGGTAAAGAAAAATTGTAAGCCCCAGGGCAGGCTAAGAAAGTGACGAAAAGGGTAAGGTTGGAGCAGACTTTTCACCTCGAGGAAACAATACTTGCATCATCATGGCAGCTGGAGCCACAAAGATGAATGTTCTAAAAGACAATCTTTTTCTATTTTATTCATCTTGGTTTTGATGGCTTGGTGTCTCTGTGTCCTTCCTTGTCTATTTTTATGCATCCACAGAAAAAGTCTGTTCCTGAAACTCTAGGGTTGGTAGTGGTTCGGTGCCGTGTTTATACCCATAAAATCATTTGTACACGACTCGCGTCTAGTTAAGTTCGGTAAGAAGTCTTCTTCACCTGTTAGATATTCATCGTGGAGATTAGATTTGCTTATATCTGCTTCACCAATAAGAATATACCCAAATGTTTACCTTAGGAAGCTATTCTTTTTTTTTCCCCACAGTGGCCAATACATAAATGCTTGATGATGACGCTAAAAAGAAGAAAAGGGATAGTGATTATTTGAAAGAGGAAACAAATAATAAGATCTTCCCATCACTTCTCTCTTTTTTTTTCTTTGTTGCCATCCAAATCTTAAGCTGACTTTATCTAGCCACCGTCTCTTTGTCAATCTTCTAAAAAAAATCCTGTTTTGAGTTGCGTTTACTTTTAGTTAAATGTTTGTTTTTATTTCTAGATTATTTTAATATAATAATTTTTAAAATATTATTTTAAAATATTTTTAAATAAAAATACTTTAAAAAATAATATTCACCGCA
>Ga0325405_1001139_pt1 | contig 26752 bp, 17 predicted proteins | sample PopdelMetagenome_21_FD_205663 | JGI IMG/M metagenome (GOLD analysis project Ga0325405, IMG submission 205663) | Populus deltoides microbial communities from Bellville, Georgia, United States - Xylem-Control-R2 | ecosystem: Host-associated > Plants > Phyllosphere > Stem > Wood/Secondary xylem...
TCTTAGGCCCACCTAGCTGAAACCCTAAAAAACCTCCACTACTATATATACAAACCGGAAACAAAATATTCTCTCTCTCTCTTCACTCACCCTCACCGCAAAAATCTCCTTTAGAGAGCGGGAAAAAGAAAACTCTGCTCTTCATTTCTCAACAGGTGAATTAGGTTTTCTTTTTTTGCTGAAAAATAAAACAAAATGGCGAACCTAATCGATCAAGATCAAGAATGGCTACTCAATTGCCTGAATGCCACTCTCGATCCTAACCAGGAAATCCGTTCCTTGGCCGAAGTTTCTCTTCGCCAAGCCTCTCTTCAACCAGGTCACTCCCCTCCTCTTCTCCCCTCTAAATCTCCGATATCAATCCAGTCTAATCGAACATTATTTCTTCAGGTTTTGGAGTGGCATTATCAAAAGTTGCTGCGAACAAGGAACTTCCTTTTGGATTGCGTCAGATATCCTCTCTTTTGAAACCTTTTTTTCTCTCATAATTTTATTTTAAAATCTTCTTGTTCCTATATTTGATTTTTTTGGGGTGAGAATTAACAAGATAATTACCTAGCTGCCGTACTATTGAAGCAATTTATCAAGAAACATTGGCACGAAAGCGAGGAGTCCTTCGAGCCGCCTGCTGTTGCAACTGAAGAGAAGGTAGTTATGGCCTTTTTTTAGATCTTGAAATTCATAAATTGAGGCCTAATTACTAGTTTGTTGTTCTGTTATTAGGAAGTTATACGGAGACTACTTTTACCGTCGTTGGATGATTCTCATCGGAAAATTTGTACTGCAATTAGCATGGCTATTGCTTCGATTGCTGTTTATGACTGGCCTGAGAATTGGCCTGATTTATTGCCGTTTCTTTTGAAGTTGATTAACGATCGAACTAATGTGAGCGGAGGTAAGTCTCTGGGATGGTTGTGTGAAGTTTTTTAATTTGCGATTACCATACACATTCCAAGCAGACATTTATGAAAAACAAAACCCTGAAGCTCTCTTTTTCAAATTGAATCCTGACCTCGAAGATCTTAACAAGTGACCAGTTCTTTGCAATTCGACTTGAGAATGAAGGTGACATTTGATGTTGGAATTTGTAGTGCATGGAGCTCTAAGGTGTCTGGCTCTTCTCTCTGGGGATTTGGATGATACAGTGGTGCCAACACTAGTACCAGTTTTGTTCCCATGCTTGCTTACAATTGTATCGTCACCTCAGGTTAGGAGTTCTTCTCATATTTTGTTGCTTTTTCCAAAAGCATTATTTGATTGGTTTTAGTTTTTTTGCTGGCTATCCAATGGGATTTTTTTATGAATGGAAATGTGAACTTGTTCGAAGAAAAGTTGGGCATGCCAGTGCATGCTAAGTATATATGCCAGTGACCAAAGAGTAGAGCAGGACCATGAGAATCGCAATTTAAACAGTATCACGGTGACCCAAGTGGCATGAGATTCCTTTGATGCCTACATGAAATACATGTACATGTGTTATGTTGCCCAAAAACAGTAACATACAAAAGTTCCCTGTTTTCAGTGATGCATTACTATTGCACCTTCATGGGATGTGTTGGAGTCAAACTAGCTAGACTTATGTGGCTTGGTGCGCTCTTTGGTGTATGCTTATGTGTTCCGGGTTCTTTATTATTTTGTGGCCTGAAAGGAAAATTGATTTTTTTTTTTTTTGTTAAAATCTTGGTGAATTCTGATTCCTAGGGTAAATTAGTAAGCAGCAAGTGGTATACCATGGCTGCATGAGAGATGTTACTCTTTCTGCATGTATGACTTCAAACTACTTGTGTAATTCCGTGGCCTGAAAGCAACAATGAAAATGTTGTGATGAAATCTTGATGACTTCTGGTTTCTATGGTGAATAAGTGGGTGATGGGTGACATACTGTGGTTTTCTTGAGAGATATTATTCATTCTTAAATGATTTGAAATTACCCATGTATCTCTTTTCTTCCTTGTATTTCTCATAGATATTTTCAGGATTCTGCATCACAGTTTGGTATATGAGTAGACCCTAATTTTGTGTATGGAAAGTAGTCAGTATCAATCTGTTAAAGTTGCTTTCTTGATGGCAAAACCATACTCCTGTTCATCCCGTGGACTTACTATGTCAGAACCTGTTTAAGCAGAATTATGACAACTACTTGCGTACGAAAGCCCTTACAATAGTTTATTCTTGCGTGTCTGTGCTCGGGATCATGAGTGGTGTATATAAGGTATGTTTTTTTACTTCTGATCTAGTTTCCGCTTGCTTCAGATTGTTATCTTTTTTAACCTGCTCTATCTTTTATTGAAAGATTAATACATTTATGTTCAGACAGAAATCAGTGCCTTGATAACACCAATGCTTAAACCATGGATGGATCAGTTCTCTTTTATCTTAGAACCGCCTATGCAACCTGAAGATCCTGATAATTGGAGCTTGAGAATGGAGGTTAATTCAGTCTTTTGATCTAAATCTTTGTCTATTATCCTTGTTTGTCGAAATGAGTTAGTGGCTGATATTAATTCTGTGCTCACTAGGTTTTAAAGTGCTTGAATCAGTTTGTTCAGAATTTCCCTAGCCTTACTGAAAGTGAATTCATGGGTATATGTTCATTTATTATGTTCAAAGCAGCTTTCTTTTCATTTATTTTGAAGTTCTGCCATTTGCTAATTTGTTATTTTGCATTTTCCCATCCAACAACCATGTTGTGTTATTGCAGTGATAGTTGGACCCTTGTGGCAAACATTTGTAACATCTCTAAGTGTGTACGTGCGGTCATCAATTGAATGTACAGAAGATCCCTATGGAGATAGATACGACTCTGATGGCGCTGAGAAAAGTCTTGATGCATTTGTCATCCAGGTAATCGTATTAACATTTCTAGATTACTATATAATATGTACACATGCATAAACACATATATGTAGATGCTCTTTAAGTTAAATATCAATGAAATTTTGCATGATGAAGTTTCAAATTGCCCTAAGGTTACTGGCTGTGGGATAGATTGATTGATCACATGCAATGTGATTCATGTCAATGATTTTGCATGAATTGTCAGTTAAAGGTTAAAGTATAATATTATTTACTGCCATTTTCTTTTTTACACACCAAGTAGCCTCCTTGAGTAGGGATGGCAACAATATCGGTACCTGTGAAAATACCTAACCTGAACCAAGGTCTATATAGAAAACCCGCATCCTAAGCCTGTTCCATCCCAAACTCTAACCCTCCCTGCTAAATGCCTAGTAAACTAATTAAAATGTTCATCACACATTGACTATAAAACTAGATGTCCACAAAAAATGACAATAAAAAGTAAATTGTTTGTAACTATACATGTTAATGAACAACAGAAGGAAAAATCATCACACCAATATCTACTACTACGTTATATATTCATGTCTTTTATTATACTTTCTAAAACAAAATTACATAAATTTATATAACAATAAAAATATATATGATGTATGTCAGTTTTAGTCAGGCAGCTGTACCGATAGCTCAAATACCCCATCAAAAAGGCTGCTGGGTTTTAACTTCAAACTCTAATTCATCCTAAATCCAATAGAATTTTTTTTTTTATCTAATCATATGTTTTTTGGTGGTTGTGTTTCGGTTGGAAACTTGGAAACATTATCTATTGGGGTTGATATTCACTTGGGAAAGGCTAGTATAAGTTTGGTCAAAGAACAGAAAAAGGGGGTAAATTCTCCCATTTATTATGCTAATAAATCAGAAAAAAACTGTGTTATCTGGCTAAATAGATAGTAAATTATGATGAATCAGCCTTCAAGTTCATGCTATTCATGCATGTTGTCTGAAAAGAGTTGTGCATGACTGCTTGTTTTAATCTGATGACAACAATAGCAGTAACTGAAAATAACTGTGTCATGGAATAATGGACAATCATGCTGGAAATTGTATGAATATTTTAGGGTTCCCAATCAAGAAGTCATGTATTGGCTTGTTTTCCTTTCCTTTTCACGAAGGCAAGCGTTTTTAAGTAGCCATGGAATGATGGTAAAGATACTGTTTTCTAGGAGTAGGTTTTGAGTAAACGATGCATGTGTTTTTGCATGTATAATACTTTGAGTATGTTTTGTTTGAAGGTTTTATGTCTGACTTTGGCCACTGATCATTTATCAATAGAAACAAATGGAATTTGTTATCAAGAACCTTTTGTGAAATGCTCAGAACCATGCATGTATGTTCTGTTTTAGCTTTTCATACAGATGGTTCCTTACACGTGCTTTTGTATATGCAGCTTTTTGAGTTTTTGTTGACCATTGTGGGCAGTGCAAAATTAATGAAGGTGCTGTTCAAAGTCTTTGATTTTGTTTGTGCTGTATTTTTTCTACATTATGTTTATGAAACCTGGTTCATGCAGGTAGTTAAGAATAACATCAAGGAGTTGGCATATTACACTATAGCTTTCCTGCAAATGACAGAACAACAAGTAATTTTCTACAACATATTCCCGTTATATGTCCTTGTTTTGTTGTGTTACTTAATGGTGATTGTGGATAAATGCATTTGTTTAGATATATGCAGATGTTTAGGTAGAGCATGATTTGTCTATTCCCTGTCAAGGGAAAGACTCTTAATCAAAACACTTATATATATATATATATATATATTTACAAGGAAGTGAGGCATTTGTGTGGCCTTGGGCCACCACAACTAGCCTGCCACTACTTAAGGATAGCTGTTCCGGATCCCTCCTCACGAATTTGCACCAAGTAGGCCAGCCCTTTACTTTACCCACAGGCCTTTCAAATGGTACCACAAGAAGGGTGAGTAGCGGCCATCTGAGGGCAAGAGTTGAACCATAACCTGGGATACCACTGGCTTTCCACTTACCATGGCTCCTAAACCCTTTAGTGCTATCAAAAATGCCTTCCTGTTCAGGTTTTTTTTTTCCTGTTGCTCATCAGTTCTACATATGGATTATATAGGTTCATACTTGGTCAAGGGATGCAAACCAATTTGTTGCTGATGAGGATGATGCTACTTATAGCTGTCGTGTTTCTGGTAAGTAGTTTTTAACCGAATTGGCTGCTACTAGTATTTCTGATAATTATGTTGCAAAAGTGCAAACTAGTAATGAATTTGAATATGTTGGTCTAATTGCTCATTTTGGGGAATAATGAAACAACAGTAATCAAGGAATTCCAGACAAATTTAAAGCAGCTCTAAAAGAAGGAATTTTGGACAATTTAAAGAAGCTTTAGAAATAGTAATGAAGATTCTTAGAATTATAACCAAATTTACACTCGCAGATAAAGCATGATCTCAGTTAATGCAACTACTGGTTGAGAAAACACATAGATGGAATATATGCAAGGTGCAAAATGACTCTTAGAGTGTTGAGGCAATCTGGTCTTAATTTTTCTTGGGTTTTGATTGACATGTTCTGTCTTCAGCATTGCATTGAGCCACACCAAACAAACATGTGGAAAGAGTTTGGTTTGGCTTTGGGTTTTGTTGAAAAGTATTTTTTGGATGAACTTAGGAGATCCATCCCCAACCTCTCATAAGCATGGAGTGGCAAAACGGAGGAAGATACAAACAGGGGGTCAATTGGGATTTGAATGGGTGTTTGGATAAACTTATCTTTTGACAGAAGTTCTGTTATCTATAAATGTTTTGAAATTTATTGCAATGCATATGTTCTATACATGGTTTTGAAATTTATAGAAGTACATATATTTGTCACTTTCTTCTAGTCTTGAGTGTTTCACTGAGTGCCATAACATGCAATTGTGGCATCTCTTCTGCTTCTGCGTATACGTTTTGCTTTATTTCAATGTCACCGTCCCTATCAAAATGATCTCTGCTATTTTTTTTTTCTGCTGTAATTTGCCATTCTGAAAGATTCATAGTTGAAAATATTTTAATTTCTACATGTTGATTGACTATGTGAATGGTATAATTTTTTACTTGCTGTCCTTTTCGGCATTGTGTGCAAGGGTTATGAGTACCGATGTCAAATGGTTTTACTGGAGTTTAGTTATTCCTGCTTTCATCTACTTTTCTACAGATGTAGGATTTTAGTCCAATATGGAGCTTTGCCAATGGGTATTTAACCCAGCGGTACTTGCTTCTATAAAGTATGGGATGGGACAGGTCTTAAGTTTGAGTCCCAGTAACTACCCCTGCCACTAAATGAATGAAAAATCATTAGGTTTTTGTTGATGCTCTTCACCATCTTAAAATTGCTATCGGTAGGTGTACTTCTGCTAGAGGAGGTGGTGAATTCTTTTGGCAGTGAAGGAATTTATGCCATTATAGATGCCATGAGAGAGAGATTCAATGAGTCTGAACGAGAAAAGGCTGCTGGTTCAGCAGCTTGGTGGCGAGTAAGTAAAGGTTTTGCCTTTCTTTGTATTTATTCCATGAAAGTTCAATTTGCAATTTATGGCCAATGACCTGTAGTTGGGGCTGTAACACTTCTACTTCCACTGAATCTCTCCCTTTTAATATTTTTCCTTTGCATTTAGAATGAAATTTCTAAGTCTTCTGCAAATTCATCACAACAGTCATTTAAGCTGCTGTGCTTGTAGCTTTATAAAGAACTTTGCTAATAAAAAATCCAGGTAAGTGCAACAGTTGGAGAACTAACTGTTGGCCAGACTTCACAGAACCATCAATGTGACTGTTCTGTGGTTGTGTTACATAACCTTTGTGTCAGGGAATGAAAAAAAGATAGTAATCAGATCTAATATTTGATAGTTAGGAATTTTAATGTTGTGTGATTTTAGCATTATTTTAGAATATTGTTTATTATTTAGTGTTTAAATTTGGATTTTGAAGGTTTTCTTATTCAAATAACATTGAATATTGATTATCAAATAAATTGTCCTTCCAGAGATTTGGCTCTCATGATCTGTTTTTTTTTTTTATATATATATATATATAGTTCTAAACCACCTCGCGAAGTATTTTGTGCTTGAATTTAGTTTTAATCTTTCAAGATTGTTTATTGACTTGCGTTTCTTGTGGTATTGTATTACTTTCCCTGTGGAGAAAATGATTTCTTTGATTCTCTCTGTACAGCTCCGTCTCATTTAATAAACCTTAAATTTACTGCATAAGGGCGTGAGCTATTTTACTGCACCTGTGATGGCAGTATTGTCAAATTGTTGTCTTTTGCCATCCATATCTCCAGTGAAGTTTCTGGAATGAGTCTGTGCGGTCTCTTTTATTTTATTTTACTCTTGGTATTTGGGAAGTGAAATTTCATGCTCTTTTTTCTTCACTATAAGTGCACACATGAGACTTCCTCAGGATCCAAATGTTTGATCTGGTCAACTGATTTGCTCCAAAATATTTGCTGCTATGTAGTTTCACATGCCTGCTTATGATCTGTGTGAAAGACTTTGTTCTGTAGTTTAATCTAATACTTTATCCATCATTTCAACTGTATTTTCTTTTCAGTCATCTTACCTTTTCTGTTGATCCATCTTGACATGGTAAAATCTGGTAGATAAGGGAGTCTATCCTCTTTGCTTTGGCTGATCTCTCAGACCAATTGCTTGATGCAGAGGTATTTCTTTTGACATCACTTATTGTCGTGTTCTGATAAGCATGGTTGGAAGCCACTTTTGTTTTATGTGGAGCATATGATTTTTTCATAGTGTTCACTTTATTTTATAGGCATCAGGGATAATCAGTGTGAATTTAGGAAACCTTGTAGAGCAGATTGTCACTATAGATGTTGGAACAGGTATAAATCTGTTTTCTTTCTTCTGTTTTATTTTGTGCCAATACTTGTTCGGATTGTTCATTTATAGGCACAATTTTTGTGCAATTATTTTGTTTTGCAGGGGTGCATGAATATCCCTTTCTTTATGCACGTATTTTTACATCAGTTGCTAAGTTCTCCTCTGTGGTAATTATACAATATTTCCTTGTGTTACTAAGTTTACATTGCCTTTAAAAAAATATTAATTTTTAGTATCATACAGATCAGCCATGGAGTTCTCGAGCATTTCCTCCATGCTGCTATCAAGGGAGTTGGCATGAATGTGTAAGCATCCATGATTACTTAAAAAAATTTACCTTTCTTTTTAAGAGTGATAAATATCTTTTGACAAATTTTTATCCTAGCAGGCCTCCACCTGTGAAGATGGGTGCTTGTCAGGCACTTTCTCAACTCCTGCCTGAAGCTAACAAAGAAAATATTCAGCCTCAACTGATGGGCTTGTTTTCATCTCTCACAGATCTTCTTCATCAGGTAATGCTGCAAGATGATTTCTTCAATACTATTGCTGAATGTACATTTATTAGTTCTGTTTGATTCTGCTTCATAGGCATCTGATGAAACATTACACCTGGTGCTTGAAACACTGCAAGCATCTATTAAGGCAGGTGGGTATGGACATAATTGTAAATTATTCTGAAGCCTTTCCAGTTTCTTGCCTATCTGCAATCTCAGCTTCTGTAGTCGTGAAATTGCAGTTCATGAAGCAGCAGTATCATTCGAGTCTGTTGTCTCACCTGTAGTTCTTAATACATGGGCATTGTATGTTTCCGATCCTTTCCTCAGTATTGATGCCATTGAGGTTCTGGAGGTATTGATATTAAATTTCTTCTTCATCTAATTTTTTAGTTTATTAGGGAGAAGTGTTACAGCTGTCAGGGTATCTTGATTCACTTTCTTCACATGTGCTTATTGTTTATGTGCAATATTTTCTTCTTGTTTTGTTTCTATTTTTTTTGTCAATTATTCACATTTCATGGATGTGATTGACTGTTGAACATAATTGGTGAATGTGTGATTTATTATTTATATGCCTTTTGATATTCTGAGTTAGCCTGATGAATTAATATCCAAAGGCAAGCACAGATATAAATATGATCACGGGTGAGAAAAAATTGAAATTATTAGTATCTATTTTTATCCATGCCAGTGCCCATTTTAAGTCCCAAGGACATTAAAAGGGAGAGAGTAGGCCCATTCTGTTTTTGATCTGTGAGCTAGTTTATCAACTGAATTCTAAATATCTTTAAAGTTTACAGTTTTAAAGTCCTTGCGAGGTTTTAATGTACCAGAGGTGGTGGTGCCCCTCTGACTTTCTGAATTGATCTTGCCTGGGGTGATATCTTTTGGGGCTTTTACCTTGGCTTTGATGATTGATGGTATCGAGTTCACTTATCTGTTTAGCAATGCTTAACTAATTGTATACTTTCAAATAATTTGTCCAGGCCTTGAAAAATGCTCCTGGTGGTATTCATCCATTGGTTTCTCGAATTTTGCCGCATATCGGACCAATATTAAATGAAGTATGGTTGTAAAAGCTATGTTAAACTAAATTGTGTTGCAATTCTTCAATAGTGATTTAAAGCACTTGTTTTTCATGTCTTTCCATGGTCATTATAGCCTTACCAGCAGCCTGATGGATTGGTGGCCGGATCACTTGATTTGGTGACTATGCTATTAAAGGCAAGTCAATCCTGATGAAGATAATATTATGCATCTAGAAATCTATCACACCACACTTATTTCGTTGAACATTCTCTTTGATCTTTGAACCCTCTTTTCATCATGAGGCATGCTCTGCTAATTTCATTTTGTGGTAGCATTATGCAGAATGCTCCAAGTGATATCATAAAAGCCATTTATGATACTTGCTTTGATGCTGTTATTCGAATAGTCCTTCAAAGTGATGATCACAGTGAAATGCAGGTTTATTTTTTCCTGAGACATGTATTTAATTTTCATACTTGTATTGTATATGGATAGTGTAGAAATGACTTCAGTTTTTCTGCATCATTGACTAGAATGCCACACAATGTCTGGCTTCATTTATATCCGGGGGGAGAGAAAAAATACTTTCTTGGGCTGCTGATTCTGGATTCACAATGAGAAGTTTGCTGGATGCAGCTTCAAGGTTGGTTATATTTTTTGTACATTTTTATTTATTATGTTTATTATTCTTCTGAAACCTTGAGGAATTGCATTAACTTTTATCAGTTGTTTAAGTTTGTTAGATTCTAAGTACTCAATGCCTTGATTCGTGTGTTCTGAAGGGAAAAGATGGAATGATACTTATTGGGGATCTTGTTGCTTCTGTGTTCTATTTCTAAGTTGTGTAACTGCTCTTTCCAACATATAACAAAAAATTGGAGTTTGAGATAAGCTCATGCAAGACAAGTTCTTTTCTGCCATGAGTTAGATGAAATCGAAAAAATATCTTAAAATTAGATTTAACGTATTAAGCATAATTTTTTATATATATAATAAGGCCGATCATGAATGCAGATTGGCATAGGACAACAGATTTCCTAAACTGAGATACCTGGTTGCTTAGCACATTTAAATTTTTTTCTGGTCCATAAATGGAATACTGACATCTAATTTTGTAAAATGTACATGTAATTTTTCTTCTCAGTGACTTCATGGTTTCTTGATGGTACCCCATGTAGAACTTTATGACAAAAATGATTCTCGCAGATCATGAACTTTCTGTACAATTTTGTTTCTTAATGCTAATTAAATTCTTGGGTCTGCAGGCTTCTCGACCCTGGTATGGAAAGCTCTGGATCTCTTTTTGTTGGGAGTTACATTTTGCAGCTTATTTTACATCTACCATTGCAAATGGCAATGCATATCCGAGATCTAGTTACTGCTCTTGTTAGACGAATGCAGTCAGCTCAAATAGTGGGGTTGAAAAGTTCATTATTGCTTATTTTTGCTAGATTGGTACGTGGCCTTCAATATTCATTACTTCGATTTGTGTCAACTCAAACTCTTAAGTGTCAACTTTCTGTTGCCAAGTAGGCCAATGATAAAAGATATTGTCAAATAATCATTCTTGCTAAGCTGACAATCATTTTACTACTAATTGGGCTTCAATCATTTGCCTTGCTTGAAAGTTTGTGAATTGTTCTATTCTCTTTTATTGACACCCGCTGCTTTCTTATTAGCTGCTATGGCCAAGATTTCACAGGCACTTCATTTGGTTTTCATGGATTGACTTTAGAACGTTATGCTTGTTTAAAACACAGGTCCACATGAGTGTTCCTCATGTTGAACAATTTATTGATATGCTGATTGGTATACCAGCTGAAGGCTATGAAAACTCCTTTGTTTATGTGATGTCAGAATGGACTCAGAAGCAAGGTAAGTATGCTTCCCAATTACTTGTGCTCCTATTTTACAGATATGTTAAGGTGATAATGCTATTCTCCTGGCCACACATTTCTAATCTACATTCAATTTTTTTTATTCTGTCCTCTCTGTCGTTGTTTTCTAGTGATAACTTTTAATTAATCAATTTCTGTTTGAAATATTGCCTGTGCAGTACTCGCCTTGGCTAGATTTTAATGTTGAATTTGATTTGATAAATTGATGGAATCATAATATTTAAGCAGGATTATTTTGAGTTTAATTACCGAATTTCATTTAAATAATATGGATTAAGCAAAAAGAGTACTGATCCTAATCGATTGAATCTCAAAGTAGTTCATGAGTCCATCTAAGTTGTTTGTCTGAATTCCATCCTTTCCCAAGTTTCATATTTAGAGGATTGGAAGGAACTTAATACCTGCATGGTAGCCATTACCTTTGCATATATTTTTCCAGTGTGTGCTAGTTCAGGTTAGTGGGCTTTTTGTTTTTTGAGGTCCTCTTTTGAATATTTTAATGCGCTTGATTTACAATGTCTGAGGGTTCAATTATCTTGCATTCAACTTATTTATATCTGGATGAACTAATTATAAAACATGTCTTGTGTCTTTGTTGTTGATGAAGCATAATGCCTGCAACTAATTTGTAATGTTTCTGTCATTGTTTTCCAAGCAATCAATGGTAGTCAAAATAAACTTACATTGATTTTGAACTCCCAACTTTTTGATTGAATGTAGGCGAGATTCAAGGGGCTTATCAAATTAAGGTCACAACCAGTGCTTTGGCCTTGTTGCTATCCACTAGGCACGCTGAATTGAATAAAGTTAATGTGCTAGGACATCTAAAGGTTCATCCATACCATTAAGCTCTGAATGCACATGTTTAGGGATGCATGCTTGTTTTAAGAACTTACTCTTTTTATCAATAGTCTGCTGCAGGAATTACCACTCGGTCAAAAGCTAAATTGGCCCCTGATCAGTGGACTTTAGTGCCTCTTCCTGTAAAGGTACCTATGAATCTAAATTGATGACATTGAATCTTTTGGATAGAAAGTTATCCATTGGCAAGAATTTCAAAATTATTTGTGAACAGAAGTCAATTGCTTTCTTTATCTCACATTCACCATATATCTTAACACTCCTATTCATTTATAAATCACAATTGGTGTTGCTTCCACAAAAACATTTATTGTTCTTTGCAATGTTTTTGCAATTTAACTCGTAGCAATGTTCTATACAAGATTTTGAGAAAGCAAGCTCCTCCCTTCACACTAACTTTTCTTTTTTCCAAAAGGACCAGTTTTGCAGATATCCTCTTTTAGCTTTATCATCGTCTAGCAGGTTAACCCTTAAAAAAATATGAATAATGTAATTCTTCTTCCTTTCCATAATGTCCCATATGCAAAAGAAAAATATTATTTTCAAATCTAAAAAAAATAAAACTCTATAACCAATATGTAAAGGATATATTACATAGTTTAAAAGGGAAAAAAAACATGGTCCTGACTATAGCTATTAGTTTATTGCAAAGTTTTTAAACCCGGCCTAGTCGCCAGCCCGGGTTCTGGGTTTTGACCGGGTCGGCCGGGTCAATTTCTATTTTATAAAAAATTCAAAATGACGTCGTTTTAGTAAAAAAAACAAAAACAAAAATCAACGGGTTGCAACCGGGTTTTGCCGGGTCAGCCCGCCGGGTCGGCCGGGGCACACCGGGTCATGGCTTATCCTATTTTTTCATCAACCCGGCCTAGTTCCAGCCCCAGGTCCCGTGCCGGGCCGGGTTTCAAAACTATTGTTTGTTGTATTTTGTGGTATTTTTATTTTCTTAGGTAATAAATTTAAACCAAGAGCGCACAATTTTACTTTTCTGTTCAAAGTTTGATTGGTATATGTGATCAACTATTTGGGCGCTTTCCTTGTCCTGTTTGCTGTAGATATTGGCTTTGCTGGCAGACACCGTGATTGAATTCCAAGAACAGGCAATGGCTGATGATGAGGTAGGGGCATCATTTTCAGGTTTCCTTAATGTCATTGTCCTCGTACCTGCAAGGAATATGACTCTTTTAAGGTTTGAACTAACTGTTGTGGCAGGAGAGCGACTGGGAAGAAATTCAAGGAGGGGTGGCAGAGTCTAATGATAGTTTGCTGTCCTCTGCTGCTGCTCCATCATTCAGCAGAACTACATATGGCCAACTTGAAGCAATGGCGAAAGCATATAATGAGGTGAATTGATGACATTTTTCCTGTTCTTTTGTTGTATTTTCCTCACATAATGTTATTTTATATTTTCTTCTCTGATGAGAAATTTCCTATTCTTTCGTTGTATTTTCCTCACATCATGTTATTTTATATTTGCTTCTCCCTTTTACTTCTCCAATACTGACCAAATTTTTGTGATATTCAAGAATGAAGAGGATTGGGATGATGATGATGATCTATTGAGTGTTTCCGATCAGCTCAATGGGGTAATTTTCAGCATTATCCTTTTTTTTTTTTTTGGGGGGGGGTGAATTTTCAATATTTTTTCTTCGAGTTCTTTGAATATTTGAAGTGTCACATACAGCTTTAATTTCTTGAAATATTCCTAGCAGATTAACTTGGTAAATTATCTTGCGGACTTCTTTGCAAAGTTCGTTCATAGCAACAGACAGCTATTTGATCATCTTTGCCAGGTTGACTTACATTCCGGTTCATGCATTTGAGTCATATTCTCGACAATTTACTTTAGCATTCATGGAAGGAATTGAAAATCCAGTTGTTTTGGTTGAAATTTCAGAGTTTGGCACAGGCTCAACGTGATGCTATACAGACATTGCTACGATGCTGAGCTGCGTGTTTTTGGGGTTCCATGGATGGGGTTTTCTTATGTTTGAAAGAGTTGAGTTTGAACCTGGGCCCTTTATTGTGGGGGAGAGCACAGCTGCTAATGCGGCTATGCTTCCACCACACCAGGGTTGATTATTGGGTGCTAGGTTTTTTTTTCCTTTGCTTTTTGTTTTTTTTCCCCTCTTTGTTGGGTTGGGGGCGTTCGGGTTGATTCTATTCATTGACTGAGATAACTTCCACCAGTTGCTTTGTAAAGCTAATGTATCACTTTATTTTTAATGTATATACTCTTTTTTTCTTTAAAAGTTTGATTCTTGTTTCAGAAACTTATCCCTGCTGGTCAGCACTTGCATGTTTATTTGTCTCTCCTCTCAACGCTCTCCTGTTTGCATGGTACGTTTAGGCTTTACTTACTTTCCGGTTTTGGTTTTTATTTTTGTTTTTGTGTTTTAAAAATATTTTAAAAAATTTTAAATTTTTTTATTTTAAATTAATATTTTTTTAATGTTTTTATATTATTTTGATGTGTTAATATTAAAAATAATTTTTTAAAAATAAAAAAATATTATTTTAATATATTTTCAAATAAAAAATATTTTAAAAAATAGTCATAACTACATTTGAAATGAAATTCCAATGCATACCAATTGGGTTCTCCTTTTCTTTTTTTTCTTTTTTTTCTTGGAATTGTCAGTTTAAAACAAAGCAGTTTAATTGCTATCAAGAATAAGTGATTGAGCAGATCTAAGAAATTATTTTTCAGTTAAATTACTAGTAGTAAATCTAACGTCTTAGGATTAACCTCTTACCTTTAAATTCGTTTGTTATCATTAAATTTGGAGGTTGAATATCTTTTCTGAGTCATATATGCCATACGTATATATTATATTAATTTATATTAGTTCTTCACCAACTTAAGAGACATAAAACAATTGTAATTTTGGAAGCGGAAAGGATAGAAAGGCAAATAATAAATAAAATCAAAGCCCATTTCGATGGGGTTAGTAGGGAGAACAAAAATACTTGAATGAAAAGACAAAAACACCCATTAATGTTAATTAAAGAAAATTTTATTTTAATAATAATTTAGTTATTAAATTGTGTTTTTAAAAAATAAAAATATAAAAAAACTTATGAATGCAAGTTTTTTTAAATTTTACTCTTCAAAATAAATTAATCTTGTTATCAAAACGATAAAAGACTGATTATGCCTAATATGATAATAATAAATATTTGCTTAAAAAAAAATAACTCTATTGCTTTCAATAGCAATTTAATTGATTTTATTTAAAAGTGTCAAAAATAATCCTCACATTATTCAAATCCAGTACAATGAACCTAGCTACAATGATTCATTTAGTTAGTTTTTTTTTTGCTGCTGCTGCTGCAAGGGGGGGAGGTGAAAGGGGACCAAATGGTTAGGCATCAAATTAGATGGGCGGAGTTGCAATGTACCGTGTTCAGCAACCTTTGGACCTTACAGACTCGAGGAGGACATGATTCCCGATAACGCCAGGTGCTCGCATGGGGGGTGGGTGGTTGGGTTAGAGACACGTGATTTATGAAGTGAATACAAATTTTTTTGCAAGATATTAATAGGACGATGTTCTTCTGAAACATTATTATTATTATTATTATTGATTAATATGCACTGCAGTTAGGTGCGCCTCATCCATTTATCGCGGAGGTATGAGTTACTTTTAAATTTAATACTACTTTTCCTTTTGCCCCCGCAAGAGAATAGAGAGAGAAGACTATTCATCAAGAAACAGGTCTGACGTGGAGCAATCACGTGATTACACGCTGAGCTTGTATCCCTCAATAAAGTGTCAAGATATTTTTATTCATTAAAAAAAAAAAAAAAAAACGTTGAAGATATTTTTGTCTAATTTTCGGAAGATATTTATGAATCTGATTTCTCCTTTCTTCGCTTTGTTTTCAAAAACATTTAAAGGGTGAAATTAATAAGATGAAAGTAGTTGTATGCTCCTGCATTGCGGGAGAAATATCATCTTGATATTTTATTTATTTATTTATTTATAATCAATTATTTAATGATTTGATTATATTATCACAGTCTTTGTTTTTATGTTACCGTCATTATTGAAGTTACATGTATCTGTGTTGTTTCTGTTGTGATTAAAAGCTACAATAATAAATAAATTATACAAATATATATATATATATATATATATATATTTGTATAATTTCTGTAACTTTTTTTTTCCCAGTCAGTGTCAATGTTTAGTTTTTTATTGATTAAAATTAATTTTACTCATCCCAAAACTAAAACTAAAAGGCAATAAAAATTTTAAAAAATAAAAATAGTATTAAATTTATAATAAATAAATACTAATGTATAACTTGATTTTGTAATTTTATATATTAAGATTTCAAACAATGTATAATTCAACTTTTATATCATTATTTTTTTTTAAAATATGTCCAGTTAACAAGGTTATGTAATTTAATTTTAAACCTGATTTAAATAAAAAAATCAAGTTAAAAAATTTAAAATTAAAATCTACTTTAATAACAACACCGAAAAAAATTCTTATTTTTTTAACGTTTCAAATTTTTTTAAAGTTACAGCTCACGAAATAAACCAGTAACCACTATTTTTAATCATATATTTTTCAAGTTCAAATCCATATAAAAACTCCTAGAAGTCTAGATGATATAATTAAGAAGGAGAAAATTAAAATTAATATTTGGCTAACTGATCTAAGGATTTTCGTGTCATTCTAAAACTTAATTCCTCAACTTTGGCTCGAGCACCTCAAACTATTCCTGCTATCAAAAACAGACCCCTTCACCTCTCGATTAATTTTGATCGCAAGTGAGGTCACATGACGGTGTATAAAAAGTTACACGTGTCCCACGACTTTCCCTTTTTCTTTCTCCAAGCCAAATAAAAAAAATAAAAAAACAAAATTTTGAAATATGAATTTTCTTATATTTACCTTTTTCTTTCTCTTCTCTCTCGCTACCTCCCAGCACCAATCTAATCACTTGTTTTTTTTTTAGTGCTTGGTATTTTATTTTGGGAGTATTTTTTTATATCAAAAATAATTTTAAAAAATATTATTTTAAAATAAAAATCACGCCATGCAAACTCCTGCTAGTAAACCATCACTCATGAACTTGTGATTATTAAACAAAATTCATTGATGATTGAATTATTTTTACTTTCTCTCTCGGTTTCTCTTCCATGCACTGTCTGCAGTCTGCTGGCAAATGCGGTGATTGAATTTCAAGAATCGGTACTGTCGAGAGTAAGAAGGGAAGCATCTTAATAGAGAAAGTCGGTGGATTTAGATTTAAATTACAATACTCTTAATAAGTATATTTAATAATATTTCTAAAAACTTAAAAATAATAACATAATTAATACCTTACTTGCATGCATCGAAAAGAAGTGTTTTTTTTAAAAAATCTATTTTTATATTTTCAAACTTCAAAATCAATTCTAACAATTAAGTAGATGGTAATTATGGCAAGATTTGTTAGTTAGGTTTGTCTGGAGAAAGTTCTTCTAGTTTCAGGTTGGCTAGAGGGGATGATATTGAAATTTTAAGCTGGAGTGTTTATTTACGAGGTTTTTATCTACTTATTTTTGTTAAATTCAAATTATTTTTTATTTGAAAAAATATTAAATTAATATCTTTTTAAATATTTTTAGCCGAGTTCAACGTAAAATTAATATAAAAAAGTTTCAGGGTTATAACAAGAGAGAAATGAGCAAGAAAAATAAAGGTTCGTGTCAGGAAGCTGCTGTGTTATAGGTGCTGGAGGCCCTTGCTAAAACCCTTTTTCTTATTATTATTATTATTATTATTATTATTAGTAATTAAGAATTCTTTTCAACGAGGATTATTTTATTTCAACCCTGGCCTTTTATAAATAGTGAACTGGACCCACTAAATTTGAATGTACCGAATAAAATCGTTATTTTTCGGAGTAAGAAATGTCCACATTATGCTTGGGTCTACGAGGGTTGCAACCTTGGACTCGTTTCTTCGCATGATGTCTACTGTTTGATAATCAAGCGAAGTTACTATTATTTTTGTATTTTAAAAATATTTTAAAAAAAATTAATTTTTTTATTTTTTATTTTAAATTAATATTTTGTGCTTTAAAATCATTTTAATATGTTAATATTAAAAATAATTTTTTAAAATATAAAAAAATAATGTTAAAAAAACTTTAAATATATATATATATAAAAAGACTTCGGGACGTTTTCATATCTGTGTCGTCATGTCCCGGAAAGTTGACAATACGAAAAGGCATGGCATACGCCTTCCTTCCACTTTCGTATCTAATTATTGTACTTTTTATTTCTTTCTTGAATAAACTTACGAAATTGTCTTCAATATTCCTCTTCGTCTCGTCTATGGACAAACGTTCAAAGATGGCTGAGGTCAGTTCCGGCGCCGGGTAAACTTGATGTAATCCGATTTCTTTTCTCATGTTTTTCGAGGAAGGGGACAGGCAATTTATTCGATCAACATCGCCATCAAAGACTACCTACTAGGGCTAGGGGACAACGAGTCCCAACAAAAGAATTTGATCCTTCTTTTTTTCAATTTTTTGTGTGCGCAACAGCCCTTTTTCTGTCTTTCTTCTCCCCTTTCATGCCAAGGATGCCTCTCGGATTGAAAATTGGTTAAGATAAGGGGAAGGCGCGCCACCACCTTCCTCACCTGGTTGGTGTGTGGTCAGTTTTCTTTCTCTCCTCGATTTTTTTATTCAACATTTATCATTCGAAGCCAGATTACACGTAAACTATATTATCATGAGCTGTTTTCGTGGCGATTTTCACATAAAAAATACAAATTTAATATTTAAATTTAAGAATTTATAATTTGAATCGATTTTTGATTGTTAATATTCATGAGAATTTATTCTAGATATAACATTCTAACATGGAACGTGTCTTTAAAATCAACTAGAAAGAAAACTTGGTCTTTTTTAATACATAAACTGGTTAGAAGACATTCCTTATCATTTAAAATATTTTGACAATCCATCTTTTATATTTTTGAAAAGAAAAGAAAAAATAACTAAGTTTTCTAATTTTTAAAAATATTAAAAAAATCCGGATTCCTTATTTTTTTTTAATATTTAATTCGAGAATTGCCTAAAATAAAACCAAGACTTGCACCTACCCATTAACCCATGGACTACACCCACCCAGATCCATAAAATGGTCCCCTCCACGAAGCTTGGAGATTTATTGCCTCACCGCCATTCTAAGAAACACGTGGTTAGATTAATCCCCCTTTCATTTTTAAGGGTTTAACCCTTCACTCGCGCACTCGAGCAATGAGTAACCAACGCTAAAATATGCTTGGGTGCATTTAATACTCTTCCCCTCTCAAAGACTCAAACTTGGGAATTCTCCTTAAGTACTGATTTACGAGAGCCAGCAATTGAAACAGCGAACTCATCACCATCCTAGAGAGAGTAACCCAATAAACTAGAGAGAGAGAAAGAGGAACACACGCACAGATTTTTTTTTCGTTGGTATATTTCGTTCTATTGTACTTTTTTCATAGAAATTGCAGGTGTTTGGAGTACTGGGGTGTCTGATTTTAGAAACAAAAATAAATACACATAGGGAGTAATCAAATTTATTAATATTAAATTAAGGTTTCCTTCTTGTTAGAGTCCTGAGATCTCTCTGGGGATACTTACTCTTTCTTCTGGTTTGTCTCTCTCTCTCTCTCTCTCTCTCTCTCTCTCTCTATACATATATATAGACACACACACACATGCTTATGCGTATATGCAAGAGAGTTATCTTTCTTTCTTGAATCTTGAGAGAACCAAGACAACTACTTTGGTTCAGTACTAGTACGTCACTGAGGCATCAAGAACTATAATGGGTAGGCGTCGATTTTTTCTCTTTTTTATTTTTGGGTGATGGGCTTTTGTTAATTAGGTGGTTGTTTCTATTTTTTAATTCTGTTTCCAAGGTTTTTGATGCGGGGTATTCTGTTTCCAAGGGTTTTTGATGCGGGGTATGTGTGTTTCTTAGTCATGTTGTGTCTGTGTGATCTTAATGACAACATTTATGCCAGTAAATTATTTCTTCCCTGGTATTTGTGCTTTATTTTACACATATTTACATATCCTCTCTGCTTTAGATTTCTCTCTTTATTCCAAAATTTGTTTTAAGAAAAAAGTGATTGTTAAGGATTCCGTTATAATTTAGGAGTGCCTTTTATCAGTTATCCGTACTGTTCTGGGCTATTAGGAGTATGTGTTTTGCGTTGATGATGGTTATTTCTCAAGAAACCAACCTTTTGGTTTTATGGGCTGGTTTTGTTCTCATAGCTTTTCTTTTTTATTTTCCGTTCAAAATTTTTATTTCTACAGAGATCAACATGAGCTTTTCAAATGATATGGATGATGAATATGAGAAGCTCTTTAGGAGATTGAATCCACCGAGGTGCGTATCATGCAGATTCTTTATCTTCTTTTCTGAATTTTCCCATTGAAAGTGACCTAAAATTATGAAGCGAATCAGATTTATATCCGTTTTGTTCACTTCTTTTTTCCCTTATTTTTTTGTGTGTGTTAGGGTTGTGATTGATAATGAAGCTTGCAAGAATGCTACTGTTATAAGGGTAAGGTTTTTGTCCTTTTTTGGGGTATGCGCGTGCTCGAGTCTCCCATTATTCTTGGTGTTCTACTGGGTACCAATCGTTTCATTTTGTGATACAGGTTGACAGTGCTAACAAACATGGAAAACTTCTTGAAGTTGTACAAGTCCTCACTGATCTGAACCTTATCATAACCAAAGCTTACGTATCCTCTGATGGTGGATGGTTCATGGATGGTAATACTTTTTTTTTTTGGTTTCCAATTTAGCTTTTCTTTTTGGAGCATAAAAGGTTTATTATTTTGAGGTTCTCTTTCTTCTTCTTCTTCTTTTTTCCACCAGTTTTTAATGTTACGGATCAAGATGGAAACAAGGTTACTGATGAAGCAATTCTAGATTATATTACAAAGGTGAGTTGTTATTTTTTTATTGATATTATTTTTTTGAACTTTTTGTTCTGCTTCTTTATTTTTGGTTGGTTGAGGTGCAAACAGATCTGATTATTTGGTTTTATCTCAAGTCGTTAGGGACAGAATCTTGCTTTACATCTTCCATGGGATCTTTTGGGGTTAAACAATCTATAGATCACACTGCAATTGAGTTAACAGGAAGTGACAGACCAGGGCTGCTATCTGAAGTGAGTGCTGTCCTCGCCCATTTAAAATGCAATGTATTGAATGCAGAGGTCTGGACACACAATATGCGGGCAGCAGCCGTGATGCAAGTAACTGATGATGAAACTGGGTCAGCAATTACTGACCCAGAGAAGCTATCGAGGGTCAAGGAACTTCTTTGTAATGTACTGAAGGGCAGTAACAAATATAGGGGAGCTAGGACTGTCGTGTCTCATGGGGTCACCCATACTGAGAGAAGGCTTCACCAAATGATGTTTGCTGATAGGGATTATGAACGAGCTAACAATGATGCTTTGGATGAGAAGCAAAGACCTAATGTGAGTGTGGTGAATTGGTATGAGAAGGACTACTCAGTGATAACTATAAGAAGTAAAGATAGACCAAAGCTTCTCTTCGATACGGTTTGCACATTGACAGACATGGAGTATGTAGTTTTTCATGCTAATATAGATGCTGAGGGTCCAGAAGCTCATCAGGTATAAATCATTTGCATTTTAATTTCCTCCACAAATGTATTTAGGGATGACTGATCTTTGCGCTTGATTGTGTTGGCCCGTGGATTTATGGATTCTTTTGTAGGAATATTATATCAAGCATGTTGATGGTTCCCCTGTAAAATCAGAGGCAGAGAGACAAAGGATTATACAATGTCTTGAAGCAGCTATTGAAAGAAGAGTATCTGAGGTAAGTGCACCATGGTAAATTCAAATCTGAGACTGTTGTGGAGCTTTACTTGTAAAATTTTCCTTGTTTTACCAAAATCATGCATCCAACTAAGAGGGTGTTGAGCTATTTGGTCTTTACTTGCATCGCTACGGCGATGTAGAGTTTGATGAAGTGTAAGAGATGATTTTATTCCTAGGATAATGACTTTGAATTGGAATATTAAACAATGACGGGCTGACCCTCACCAGTCAAAAGCTCTTGCTATTGTGTATTCCATGGCTTTGTCAGATTATATTTAGTTTATATTTGTTTGTATGGTAGATATTGATGCTTTGATTCTGTTAGGAATTCATTCGCTTGCTTGTATGGAAATTGGAAAGTTTCTTGTTTTTTGTGTACTATAATGTGCAACTTGTTGAGAACAGCTGATAACATGATAACAAAGGCTTATTGGATGTCTTTTGTTTTTTAGCTGTTATTTTAAGAGTGTATTTCCCTATTTTAAATGATTGACTTGTTTCCTCCTAATTCAGGGCTTGAAGCTAGAGTTATGCACTACGGACAGAATTGGGCTGCTATCTGATGTCACTCGTATCTTTCGTGAAAATAGCCTTACTGTCACCAGAGCAGAAGTTACAACAAGAGCAGGCAAAGCTGTTAATACATTTTATGTTAGTGATGCATCAGGGTATCCTGTTGATGCTAAAACCATAGATTCCATCCGGCAAGCAACTGGCCAGACCATACTGAAGGTGAAAGGCAGTCCTGAAGAGTTAAAACCGGTCTCTCAGGAATCACCCACAAGGTTTCTCTTTGGAGGTCTCTTCAAATCGAGATCTTTTGTCAACTTTGGATTGGTTTAGTCGTATTCTTGAATAAACTGTAGTTCGCTCCCCATGTAAATTAAAACTGTCTGCTGGAAACACTCACTTTAGATAGATAACCAGTCCTTTTAGCATACTGTGTGACTTGAGTTCAGGAACAAAGGCATTTGTCGCAGAAGGTAGGGGCTGGAGAGTGCCGAGGGGAGTAGTTGAGAATGCCTGTAAATACGCCTATTACCCCTTTCATTGAGCTTCATCCGTTACTGTAGATCCAATTTGATGTTGGAGCTAGGAAAGCATTTAATTAACCAAGGAAATCTAACTCGTGCAGATAATTTCTAGTCTAGTCTATGTTTCTGTCTTTGCTTCTGTTTTCCATTGGCTTTTGTTAACAACAATATTCTGTTAAGACTTTGGATTGTATAGTATTAGACTCTACTTAGGTTCGCGCTATGCCATGCTGAGGCTTCAAAAAAAAAATATCAAGAAATTATTTCACATAATTATTAAATTAGATTCAAGAGGTTAATCTTGCATTTCCCGGTCCAATTTTTTTCTGGGAATTATCTTCATGATGTAGTTGACTTGAAAGTTTAAAAATAGCCTGGATAATTAATAAAAGGTATGATTTAAATTTAAAAATTAAGATGATGTTTTATTGAATCAAATCAAGTTTTATAGTTAAATTCACGATTCATGTGGTGGATTCTATTAGTTTAATTTTTTTAACTTATTATATTATAATAAAGATAAACTTTTAGAAAATTGAATATAAACCAAATATTGAGATTCTTATTTAAAATTATGATAATTTAAGAAGTTAAATTTAAAATTAAACAAATATTAAATAATAAAATTGAAATGAAAATAAAGAAAAGAACAGAAATAATTAAAAAAAAAAAAACATCTCCTTTTCTATTTACTATTTAGATGAACGACGAAGGAGGTCCGTGCACCCCGAAATCGTTTAGAGTTGCAAGGTAATCCAAGACAAGCAACTATATTTGACTCTAACTCAGGGTTGTGGTCCACCATTTTGGAGCCTCGAATTCAAAATTGTGGTAATTAGACACGGCTGATAGGTGGCTCCTAGTGTAGTGGTAATAATGACTTCAATCCCCACCAAGATTTTGGATTAGAAATCTTTTAAGGTCGCTGTCTGTTTCAGACCAAGCAATTAGAAAAGATAATTAGTTCGGTTCGTGAAAGCAGAAAGCCCTATCTGGTCTAGTTTCAATCAAGAACCAATATTGCTGTTCCCACGTTGAATAATTGTTTTTTTGAACACCTTTTTGGCTTTGAATGTTGTTCTACCGACTACATGACGACTCTGGTTGATGGTTCGCTTCCAAGACTTGATCTCTCCGCACCATCACGTTCTATTTCTTGTAGGACAAACAAGGCCTCTTCTAGCAAGACCTCGCATTTTAGTCCCCAATAGTCTTCTTCCCCCCCAATTGGAAATTTGGAATTCGTCACCTCCCCCATACCTACTACCACTTTATTGAATCTCTATATTATTTGCTCTGGCCCCATTGCAGCAAGAAATAGACCACTCAGGAATCCAGGGGATGCATCATTGCAGTTGCGTGGATGGTTTTTTTTTTTTTAATTTAAAAAAAGATTTTATGATTAAGGTAGTTTCTAGCTAGCTTCGACACCAAGAGCTGAAAAGAGAACATACTATCTTAATCATAAAATCGACCCTCGAGCTTCTTTTTTTTATTTTTTTTACTGCCCTTTTCTCTTGTTTAGCCAATGTAATGTTGCTCTATCTTATTGAAGTGGTCCGTTAATATCATTGCAGTCCACGATTTAGGCCGAAAGAGTGCATGAATGCCGAAAATGTGCAAAGATAGAGTGTAAAGGAGATGAAGGTGGGAAAATGCGTTGTCTTTATGGGCCCAATCTTGAATCTTGCATCATCTTCATCTTGAGGTGGTGATGTCTATTGACTGTCATTATTGGCTGGGGGGGTGTCATCAAGGCCTTGCCGGGTGTGGCCACGTGGCTTCTCTTAGTGAGTTTAGATGATGCAACGCCAGCATCACCTCGATATTTTTTTTGTACTTTTTTCTAGTAGTTAATTGGCTCTTACTCTTGACATTAAAGACTGCAATTTGGAAAACTGAGTGCATTATTATGGCTAGAAAAGATATCATCGCAATTATAAAACAAACAAATTCAACCATCACTGTCCTTAGCAAGCGGTGACACGTATTTCAAACAACAAAAGACGTTGTTATAGGTGTCTCCCTTTGCGTACGTGGAACAATTTTCGTTTCTTATAGAGACCAAGTGCATCTCTCTGTCCAGGTTTAAATTATAAATTATTCATGTCGAAATTAAAAATTTATAAGACTTTTACTATATATATATATCGGAGATTTGATCAAGAAGAAAGCACCTCGCTCGTACTTTTTCAATTTTATACATGCTGTTTTTTTATACCAATACTTGGGATACCGTACGAAAACACAAGCACAGGCAAAATCAGGAAAGCAGGCATGAAATGAACCCTCCCTACTGCCTATGATCATGATGGGAACCACAGCCAATGCCATTGAAACCTATGTGATGAGCTATAAAGTGCCCACTATAAAAGCAAGATATTGAAGGATCGAAGGGACACTGAGGCTAGTTCTACAAGATCAGCTTGGCTAGCTAGATTGGCATGCCAATCATGGAAAAATCATGACCATGAATCCACTAAAAAAAGACCATAAGCTCTGACTGAGTGGTTATCCTGTTGATTAATTTATGACTGATGACTATGACTCAGTTGTCGCACTTCGGAAATATAGCCTTTAGCTAGCTACTTGTCTTAATGGTAAAATGCAAGGGGAAAAAAAAAAGCGCAGGGAAACTATATGATGCCATGTGCTTCTTCTAGCTGTCACTGGCAATCTCGAGCTTTTAAATGGGTGCTAGGATCTCTCCCCCACATGAAAGATTATAAGGAAAAATGCAAAGATTCTTGCATCAACAGCAACAGAGGCAACCTCGTCATCTCACATGAATGGCTTCCTAAGAGCTTACCATAATAAATATTCTATTGTGGATAGACTATAAAGTGCTTTTATATGGTAACTCGAGGGCATGATGCAAACAAGATTTGCCAATCTCTGACAGGCCAATTATGTGTTTCTTACATGCATGGTTTGCTGATAAGTCCCCATCATCAGCTAGCTATTGCAGGACACATGGTAACTGGTATACAGTTAGTTTTCCTCTTCATCTCAATTGCTTAAAATGGTTAAATCAATCGAATGTCACCGAATTATAAAACTTCAAGGGGGAGAGAGGTAATCAAGAGATAAGAAGTGAGGCACTGACGGAAAAGGGGGGATTCTGGTGATGACTTTCCTGGATTCCAAACCTGCGTTCACAAAGAAGAGATGGATTATAGGGGGGCATTAAGCCGTTTACAAAGGAGAGCTCCTTGTCCACTGCAGATTAAGCCTCATAATAATGCTTTTCTTGCATCTTCAGCGTCAACACCGACTTCCTCATTTAATCCATTCTGTCATAGTTTCATATAACAAAATCTGCAGAAACTCAACATTACTTTATATTTAATTTTATTAGTTAAATTGGAGGTGGTGACTGGTGAGTTTTAAAATCCTGATTATTAGGTAAAATCAGAAGAATGATTTTATACTATTTTCTAACACAGTAAAATAAACCCTTTTTCTCTTCTTTCTCCTCTCGTTTTGCCTATACATTCAACGAGGAAAACCTGCAAAACCTCATTGAATTCTTATAACACACCTCTCTCTACACACACACATATCTCTGATCCATGTGATTAATTTCCTTAATGGACAGATTATTTGGTATACATACTCAATGCTCTTCTTGAAGGACAGATAATTAGGGAGTTACGTATTCCTTTTGCTCTTTTCCTAACATAATTGCATAGCTAGCTAGTCACAATAAAACGAGCAATCGGATTTTCAGCAGGTCATATTCAATAAGCAATTATGCAGGGCATCAAATTAGCTTATACGTACAATTAATGCAGTATTTTGTTTTCCATACTTTCAGTGGAAACTACAGGCCACTCCAATATTGTC